>PPYE01319756.1_pt1 | contig 63452 bp, 41 predicted proteins | sample 1559881 | NCBI WGS metagenome assembly PPYE01 (sample SAMN08240022, study PRJNA423297) | Human gut metagenome, whole genome shotgun sequencing project. | reverse complement strand
TTTCCATTTAAATTCCAAGTAAAATTGGATAATTATTTTAATTAACTTTCATATTTATATCTTTGTATCAGGATGTTAAGAGGAAACAGGCTCTGCTGAGGAGCAACCTGCTAGCAATAATCATCCTGACGGTACGCAGTAATGCTACTTTGGGAGGTGGATATTCTGCCTCCCTTTTGCGGTATTACTGATACTGTCTATATGGCTAAGAAAACCTAAATCCTATGGTAAACAGCCTTTCCACAGCAGACTACCTCGGGTAGAGGAGCTGCAAGTTCCTATATTAGTTTACTACAGGCGAGAGTCACATTCTAATTTAAGCAGACTTACGTAGCTGCAACAATATGATAGTGGTGTCTCTCGTGAAAAAGCTGTTTACACTATAGGATTGTATGTTATTTAACAATACAAGGTACATATTCCTGTCTGCGTTTGAGTACGAAAAATATTCTGTTTACCAACTTTCGAGCTATCTTGACAATAGACTTTTGAGCATTCATTCTTTTACGATACCCCTCATAAGCCATCGTCATAGCCGGGTCTTTCCTTATAGCTATCCAGGCCGCCTCAATAACATAGCATCTGAGCATGGCATGCTTACGAATAGTTATGTCACCCACTCCTTCTTTTTCTCCACTGGAATGACACATTGGTATTAATCCTATATACGCTGCCAATTGGTCGGCGCTCTTGAATCTATTGATATCATCCAGCTCAACCAATAAGGAGATCGCTGTAGTTATTCCTATTCCAGGAACAGATGTAAGCAATCGTATCCATTCTTTGAATGGTTCGCTGCGAGATATTGCACGCATGGCTCTTGTTTCTTGTAATAACATTCCACGCAAACGCACAAATTGCTCCAAGTGTAATTCCAATGTCTTTCTTCCATACATGGTAGAAAGTTCCACACCTTCAAGCCATTTCAAGAAACGCTTAGACCAATTGCCCACAGAATACCGGGTAAATTGCTCGGGAATCTCCACACCATGAAAACGCAAGAGAGACTTTATACGATTCTTCTGCCTTGTACTGTCTTTTACAATCGAGTTTCTTAACCTTATCAAAGAACGCATTTCCAGGGTTTCAACACCGGGAACATAAATACCTTTTAATGTTCCCGAACGTAATTCCCTGGCGAGTTTGCCACAATCAACCGAATCGGTCTTTCGTAGCTTTTCTTTGCTCATCGTCGGCACATCCGAAGGATTAACAACGATATTGTTGATGCCAAGGCTAATCAATTTTGAATGGATCCAAAAACCACAAAAACCAGCCTCATAAACCGAATGGTAAGTGCCTTCAGGGTAATTCGTAACCAAGAACTTGTGCAAGGCATCCACATCGGGATCTTGTCTGAACTTCTTTAGAACAGAATGTTCTGATAACACTGTGACAAAGTTAACTAAAATGGTATAGCTTTTTTGATTATGCTACTTAACCGTCTTTTCCAATTTCAAACATAGGATCTAATTATACGTATTTCGTAGATCCGTGCAGTGCTTGTAGTATTAGCCGGAGCGAATTTAAGTCTGTATACCCCTTCTGATACGGACTCCGGCAAAGGATAGGTTAGTCTGATAAAATCATTTTCCAGTTCTTCTACAACAGGGTTTGACGTGATTTCCAAATCATTCATATATATAGTAGTTTCACCTTTAGGGTCTTTTTTATGTTGCACCAGCATAAGACTGGAATTGTTCTCCTTTACTTTTACCTCGTAACTGAACCATCCTGTTGCACTTCGATAGTGCCGATTGTCACGAGTACCTGTTGTTGACTGTTCATATTGAATAAAATGATCCGATTCCGGTTGCTGTTCACCGGGGTAAATGAGATCTACAGTACTTTTTGCAAGTTCTTCTGCCAACTGTTCTTTGCGGATAATTTCCTCTTTAAGTATTTGCAATTCTTCATTTGTCGCCTGCTGAAAATAAACAGCATATCTTGAATTATGCAGACGGAAGAAAGGAATCAATTCCAGTGACTGAAATCTTTCAGGATATATTTGTCCGGTATAAGCGAAATGTAAGGGCTTCTTTTCATCTTTCCGAAGATTAGATAAAAGCAGGTCAGGCTTAGTGATTAAAACAGGTGTTTCCTGTAACGGAATTTGTCTGCCATGCGCAATATGTCCGCCTCTGCTGTCGTCAGCATATAAACCATCCATATCCTCACTTCCGGTTTTAGAAGCCAATACAATAGGCCCATACTTAAATGAGTAATAATTCGCTTTATCCGGTAATTGCTCTACTTTAAGTTGCATGGGAAGTTTTACGATAATTTCATCCCCTTTTTTCCATTTGCGCTCTATGGAAATATATTCTCCCGGAGATACACTGACAGGATGATCTTTTCCATTAATACTGATTGATAATTTTCCTTTCTCGACCCACACCGGATAACGGAGTTTCAGGTTTACTGCTTTTTTCTTACTTTCTTCAAAACGCAGATTTACATATTCTTCATCGGGAAAACGGGTTTGTTGGACAAGCGTAATGCCTTTCTCTTTCCAGCTTAATCGGGAAGGGATAAACAGATTTACATATAAATCTTTATCGTTATGCGCATAGATCAGTTCTCCGTATTTTGTATGATTTTCGAGTCCCGAACCTACACAACACCAAAAACTCGTTTGTGGTTGTGAATAAACACGGTAGTGCCCGGGGCGCATGGGGGTGAAATAGACAAACCCGCCTTTCTCCGGCTCTTGTGAAGAAAGTATATGATTGTAAAGTGCGCGTTCGTAGAAATCAATAAAACGTTCTTCGGCAGTTGTCTGGAAAAACATGTTGCTCAGGCGAAGCATGTTATATGTATTACAGGTTTCCGGTCCCTGTACATCTTTTATCATAGAGGAATAATCCTCTGCCGGATGAAAGTGCTCCCTTACGCTATTCCCGCCGATACTGACAGAGCGTTTGCTGGTAACTATCTCCCAGAAAAAGCAAGCGGCATCATGCCATGCTCTGTTCTTTTCAATATCAGCAATTCGTTTGTATCCTATTACTTTGGGTATTTGAGTATTTGCATGTAATCCGGTTAACCTGTCCTCCTTGCTTAATAACGGATTAAGAATGGCCTGATGTGAAAATCTTCTGGCAAGCTCAAGATATTTATCATTCCCTGTTATTTCTGCAACGTCTGCAAACACCTCATTTAATCCTCCATGCTCGCTTCTCAGCATATCCTGCATTTGTGTTTCGGTCAATCCGCTGGTAATATCAATCATCCAGTCGGTTAGCTTTACCAGCATATCCCGTGCAGTAGTATTATCCGCATAAAGATAAGCATCACGCAATCCGGCATACGTTTTATGGATATTGTAAAGGGGTACCCATTTTCCGTTCAGGTCGAATCCTCCTGCCCGGATATTACCTTGTTTTATTTCCTGCCACATGGGGATGCTTCCGGGAGTTCCACCAATGAACCCCGTTCCTACTACATCCTGACAACGTTTCAATTCACTGATCATATAATCTAACCGTTCTTTGATTTCTGTGTTGGCTGTAGCAGCATACATCAGCGAAAGCGCTGAAAGGTAATGTCCTCCGATATGGCCGTCCAAACCGGTATTTTCCCAATTGGTATAAGATTCTGCCTTCGGCGTAAGTCCTGCTTCTCGGAGATACGGCGCAAGTAATTTGTCCGCTTCAAGTGCAAGTATATATTTCAAATCTGTTTGCTGTGCTTGCAAAAACGGGCTTTCCAATAATTGCACGTCTTTAAGTGGGAAAAGCCTGGCTCGTCTTTCTACCTGTGCCGATAGTAGAAAAGAAAAAGGCAGTACGATAATAAGCAGGAAATACTTCATAACAAAGAGGTGTTTTAAATTAGTATTATATGTTTGATGTCTTTGTATATTAGATGATTAGATTAAATTTAGTGTAAAAATAACACTTTTGATCTGTAAATATAGTTTTGTTTGATATGTTTTTTAACACAAAAGGTATAAATGATTAATTTGTATACCATAAATGACTTTTTGGTCTACCATGGGATTAGCATAAGAATCAATAGCCAAAGCTTTATATAATATTGTTACGAGCTTGATACGAGCTTTACTTCAAAAGCATTGTTGAAGTAGATTTCGTATCAAGCCTGCATAACAAAATATAAAATAAGAGTAATTACCTGTATGTGTTAACTTAATCTGTTTGACGGACTATTCAACTTTTTTACCCCACAAGGATTCACCTGCATTATTTAATCCGGAGTATACAATCGTATGTTTTCGGGGAGATGCTTCCCAATCTGCTTCACGTTCTACATATAGTTTCTGGTTGCCAATGGTCAGTACTTTATTACTGCTGTCATACGTCCATGTTCCCTGAAGGACTCCGCTTGCTTTACCATCTTCTGTAAGGACAAGGGTTTGAGAAGTCTGTTGCTGTCCGAAATTATAAGAAAGCCTGATATTCTCCCAATTCCCAACTAATTCCGATTCTTTTATTTCTACATCAGGTACTCCGGCGTAACGTTCCGGCATGACAACCGGCCAGCCGTCTTCTGTCCATCGAATAGTCCGTATATGTCCCATCATAATGGCATTGCTGTATGGATTACCTCCTGTATCAACAGGAAGTCGTCCTTGCGAACTATAATACCATCTACCGTTTTCATCTTTAAATACGGCACAATGTGAAATTCCTACCCATCCGGAATGATTATTAAATCGGTAAGGATGTGTGATGATCGGATATATCTCTCCACCATTGCTTACATCCTTTCCGGTATAGTCGATATAGGGTCCGTTGATGTTTCTCGAACGGCATACACGGGTGTTGTATGCAACTGATAACTCATCATAGGCTAAAAAGAGATAATAATATCCGGTTTCTTCATTATATATGATTTCCGGTGCTTCCGAACCTTGCCACCTGCTACTTGAGTTTCGTGTGTAAATACATGTACCGTAATCACTTAATGATTCCGCTTCCCATGGTTCGCCCAATTTGAATGGTTTCCCGGTTGCCGGATCAAGCTGTAAGGCCACAATACCCGAATGCCATGAACCGTAAATAAGCCAGTGTTCACCTTCGGGTGTTATGATAAATGACGGGTCAATAGCATTCCATTTAAAATATCCATTCCAGTTGTTTTGGTTGGGCCTTGACCATTCTTTGCCCCGGTCGGTAGAGGAAGAAACTACCATTCCTTTGTCTTCCCACAGGTTACTGCCTAAATCATCAGTTTCCATCAGTCCGATAAAAGCGCGTTCTGTCCAGGAACCGTCAAAGTTAGCAGGAGTGTTGTGTTTACCGGTCTGGATGTAATTATCTATTATGATGCTGTAGTACATCCGGTATTTATTGCCTGCTTTGCGTACAACAGGAGCCCAATGTCCGTAAGCGGGGTTATCGATAGGAGTCAGCCCTAAACGGTTGCGCATATTATTTAATGTATCTTTCACCCATGCAGGAGTTTGTGACATGGCCATGCCTTGAAATTCCCAGTTCACCAGGTCTTTTGAACGGCGATACATAAAATGTCCTTTCCCGTTGTGTGCATTTCCGTATGAGGCATCTGTAGTATACATATAATAATATTCACCGCACTTTTCAATAGAAGGGTCATGAACATTGGCCAGATTCCATAAATTTCTATTGTTCCAATCTGCGACAGAAGAGTAATCATCCGGATAATCAGGTGCCACGAATTTACTTAGTAAGTCATCAACTCCCACTGTGGTAAGGAAGATATTTACTTCACCATATACCGTTTCTCCTTTCGCGGTTGCATAAGAACATACATAATGTTTTGCATTTGAATCCAATGTAGAAAGAGTGGCGGAAAATTCTTTCCCCTCCCTTTCAGCAGATACTTTTATATCACTGATTGTCGGAGATTCAGACGTTTTACTATAACAGAATCCTATATCTGTAATTTCTGCGTCGTTGTTACTTAACAGGGAAGAAGTGAGTGTAGCACCATTCGCGGTAATATCCGTAACTTTGGTTTCCCCGATTAATAACTTATCCGTATCAATCGTTTTGACAGTGATAGGTGAGGAATAGGAGATGCCTACAGCATTAATTGCATAAGCACGAATGTAATAAGTTGTATTTACCGACAGATTCTTGATTTCTCCTTCAATACTCAAATTCTCGCTTTGTATTTTCATGGAACTTTCCCGTTTGCCGGGATTTTGTTCGGTAGTACTCCAACAAAAGCCTTTTTCTATGATGTTACTTCCTCCGGTATCAGAGATAGCAGCATGGAGAGAGACCGTAGTTGCAGTAACATCTTTTGCCGCCAGTTCGGCAACGGTAGGAATATTACCACCGGGCTCATCTTCATCACCGCATCCGTAACACAACAGATAAAGAGATATGAGCAGGTATAATTTAATATATTTCATGTTACTGATATATTTATGCATTGATGGAAACATGTTTATTAATTGCCTCCCGTATCTGATGAACCAATCTCCCAACCGGGATTTTGTCCGAGATTAGGTGCGCGTTTCACTTCATTGTTGGGTATCGGGAAATAATAATTTTTCGGATTGTTGAATACACGGAGATCCAGATCATTTCCCGGAGTTCCCGGGGCACCTGTGAATGTATATATAGCTTGCGAGCCGGATAAACTTACCTGAACTCCATACATGTTCAGTAATTGTTCATATCTGGGTTTGCTTAGTTCGTTTTGTGCAGTTACACCATCGTATGATCTCCAACGACGCAGATCGAAAAAACGGTGATCTTCAAAGCACAGTTCTACCCGCCGTTCGTTACGGATACGTTCACGGAAAGTATTTTGATCCATACCTGTGTAATCCGGCATTCCCGCACGGGAGCGTACTTGGTTTACATATTGATAAGCTTCGGCAGGACCATCAGCTTCGTTAATAGCTTCGGCTGCATTCAGTAAGATTTCTGCATAGCGGAATAATATCCATGAGTGGGAAAAATTTCTGGGGTCTTTCAATATAAGATCAGGATTAACGAATTTCTTTTGATAATATCCGGTATAGGTTCCCCCCATTGATTCCCGGTAATCGGCCCCTTTGTCCGTTGCTGAATTGAAGTGTACATCTACCCTGCGTTCTTCGTCATACTCTGCACGTCCCCAGATCGAACCATGATAGAATACGGTTGCTTCAAGACGCGGGTCCCGGTTTGCATAAGGATTTGCCCCGTCATATCCTGAGCCGGCTTCGTCTATCCGTTTGCCATTTATCATTTCAAAGCAATCTACAAAATTCTGTGTCGGGTTTGTACGTCCGGCTCCTGATGCAGACCCTGTAAAGCCTGGCGGGAGTAACTGTAAATCAATTGTATTTGTTGTCCATACGGCACGGCCCAGAATGATTTCATTGTTGTAAGTCGGATTGTCGTAAAAACACTTCTGATATTCCGGATATAAAGTATAAGGTCTTGCTTGTGTCTGGTTTTTACTAATAAAGTCTTTTGCAGCTGTGGCAGCGGCAGTCCAGTATTGTCTGTCATTTGTGGGGTTGTTCAATGCTGATGCACGGTAGAGCAATGCTCTTGATTTAAGCGCATAGGCTGCTGCTCCGTTCACACGTCCCCAGTTAATATCTTCGTTACTGAAACGGAAGGGCAGTTTATCTTTTACCTCATCACACTGCTGGGCTATCCACTCCAATACGGTAGCTGCCGGTTGGCGATGCATATTCATTTGCTCCTGATTGCTCATATCCAGTACAATCGGATTACCGCTTTCATCTTCACCTAAAATAGGTGTGTCTCCAAACCAACAAACCAGATCAAAATGGAATATGGCACGAAGTAATTTTGCTTCGGCACAATAACGATCATAAAGGTGGTCGTCATCCCCGCTCATGCCGGCATTGCCTACTACAGCAGGTCGTGCGTTTGAAAGGAACATGTTGCACTTACGTATTCCGGAGAAGTTTGTATTCCAGAATGCTAATAGAGGATGATCTGCTGCCGTGTAGGCATCCAGATTTATTTTGTTGTAATAATGCAATCCCCAGTAAGACGTTGCATTATCTGTCATGCAATCACGCGAAGCCCCAGTGAACTGATTGTCTGTAAAAGGAGCAAATCCGTCCGGGAGATTTGTATAGATGTTGGTCAGGAATTGACGTGTAAGTGCCTGATTCCCGAACACTTTTTCTTCGGAAAGGGAAGCATCATATTCCTTGTCCAGGTAGTCACTGCATGCACTCATTGCGAGCAGAAGCGATAGTATTGTAGTATATATAGAAAACTTTTTCATATCATTCATACATTTAATATTATTAGAATCCGATGTTGACACCTACGGAGAATGATTTTGTTTTAGGATATGCCCAAAGGTAATTAGTCGGATTTTCCGGATCAAAACCTTTCGGCAGGTGACTCCAGGTAAACAGGTTGTATCCGCTGAAATAGAAACGGCATTTGGTCATATATGCTTTTGCTATCAGGCTCTTGGGAAGTGAATAGCCCACTTCTATATTACGGAGTGAAAGGAAATCTCCGTTAACTACCCAGATTGTAGATTCACTGTAAGGGAAATTCCTGTCTATATCACTGAATTTGGTAGAAAGCCTCGGATATTTGGCATTAATATTTCTCGGGTCTGTAGGGTCATCCGTATAATATCCCCATGTTTCTGTAACAGCATGTGTAGATGTTCCACCCCAACCGAAACCGTGATCCATATTTTCACGGCAAGGCACAGTGCGGTTAAGGTAGGCTGTAAAGATGACACGCGCATCAAAACCTTTCCAACTTCCTCCTACCTTAATCGTGGGTATCAATTCCGGTATAACACCACCATATCCGGTTGGTATTTTGTCGTATCCGTCAATAATACGGTCTCCGTTGATGTCTTCAAAAATCGCGTTTCCCAGCTTATACTGACCGGCAGCGTGCCACGGATATTTATTGGGATTATCTATTGCATCCTGATGAGAGGTCGGAATCAGATCCGGATCGCTGGCCCATTGTTTCCACTGCAAGAGCTGGCTTCTGTCAATTCGTTGTCCCGTTCTGGCCTGGTATGCATAGTCAGGAGTCAGTTCATCCATCTCAGTAATTTTATTGGTATTCCAGGAAAGCATTCCTTCTACGTAATATTCAAAATCACCGATCTTATTCATATGTCCCAGTGTCATTTCAAGTCCTTTAGTTTCAGCCTTTCCGTAAGAATCCAAAGGCACAACACCGCCAAAAAGGCTGGGAATGGTAGAACGTTCGATCAATATGTTAGAGCGCCATTCTTTGAAAGCATCCAGCGAGCCATAAAGTTTCTTATTCCAGAAATCAAAGTCAAGCCCGATATTTAGCATTTTAGAGATTTCCCACTTAATATTCCTGTTTCCGGTGGTAGACTCGTATACGCCATGCCATGTACTTTGGGAGGTACCGAATCTGTAATTGTCTCCGATTTCCGTATAGGCTCCCTGATAGGGATAACGGTCTGTGCCGAGTATCGACTGTCCGGCTTTACCGTAAGAAACACGAAGTTTTAGCAGGTCAACATTCATATCTTTTAGCCATGATTCTTCAGAAAGAACCCATCCTGCTGATATACCCGGGAAAGTCGCAAAACGCTCACCCGGTGCAAAATTGTCACATCCCATGTGTGACAGATTTCCGGAAAATATGTAACGGTTTCCGTAGATATAGGTTGCCATCGCATTGTAAGAGAGGTAACGGTTTGATGAATTTTGTCCGCGAACCACATTCTGATAAGTACGTACAAAAGCCTGTGCATTGACCGCATGGTTTCCGAATGTACGGTTATATCCCAATGACCCGATCATATTGATATTGTAATAATAATCGCGGGGCGTAGTGGTAGGGTTGGGTAATGCTACTCCCGTACGCATACGGGTGTATTTATATTCGGACGGATCGCTTACATCATCAAAAAAGTTGTAAGAGAAAACGTCGATGTCTGCACGTTGTACGGCCTGGAATGTCTCATAAGAGTCAAAACCGACAGTTACTTTTGCATTCAGACCTTTGGTGATGAAATCCAGATTGCCCTTGGCTGTTACATTGGTATACAGGTTACGCCTGCGATTGGTTTCAAAACCACGACCGGCTATTTGTGCGGCTCCATTTTTACTGTCGCTTTCGGTAGGCATGAAGAAACTGCCGTCCGGGGTGAATACCGGATAGATCGGTTTGTTTTCGCCTGCTCCCCACGTGAAAATATTCCATACATCAATACCCGGCTGCTTGATGTTGTCAATACGCCCACCCAAGTCGAGAGATACATTCAGGTACTTATTTACATCCAGGTCAATATTCGAACGCAAATTGTATCTGTCCAGAACGTGTTGCGTGGAATGATCTTTATTCCACTCAGTCCATTTTTTATCAAAAAGCCCTTCCTGACGGAGATAAGAGAATGATACATAATAACGAGCCCTGTTGTTTCCGCCGCTTATGGATACATTTGTGCGATATTGCGGAGCAAGGTCGCGCAGCATGGTATCATGCCAGTTGGTATTAAAATATTTGTATCTCAGTGAAGGATCGAGCGTACCATTGCAAACTTCATAATAATGTTGTATGTCTTCGTCTGAATATTCAGGTTGCAGCCCGTCCAGATACATTGCCTGATTGCGGGTCAGTGCATAGTTGTAAGAATTCTGGGATTCCGGAATACCGGCGGCAGTCTGGAAGCCTACTTCCTGTGTAAATTCCACTTTCGTTTTTCCCGCTTCGCCGCGTTTGGTTGTAACCAATACCACGCCATTAGCACCCCTCATACCATAAATGGCTGTTGCAGCAGCATCTTTTAAGATGGTAATTGTTTCGATAGGATAAGCATCCAGGAAAGAGAGATCGCGCTCTACATTATCTACAATGATAAGCGGAGCGCGTGCATTTGCATTCATTGTACGCACGCCGCGTATGTAAAGTACGGTTTCGGACCATCCCGGTTCCGACTGGGCCTCAAAAGTTTCCACACCGGTGAGGGTGGAAGTAAAAGCATTTTGCAATACCGTCACCGGATGTTTTTCCAGTTCGGAACCTGTAACTACAGAGGTTGCCTCTGTGACGAATTTCTTGGGTTTGCGTCCGAAAGGTACGGCTGTGGTATGTGCATAAATATCGAGGTCAAGCTCCATTATGATCTCAAAATTTTCTGCAAAGTCAGCTACAGCAGTTGTGGTTTTGTAACCGGCGGCAGTTGCAATTATCTCATCTGCCTGTTTCACATTTTTCAGGTTGAAATAACCGTTTTTGTCTGATAAGGCAATACGGCTTTCTTCGGCAACGTTTACTACCGCTCCGGCAATGGGGTTACCCTCTTCATCAATAATGCGGCCGCTTAATGTTTTCAGTTCCTGTGAATGGACGGACTGAATGGTTAGCAACATAGCAACCACCAGCAGGATCTTATCAAATCCTGTTAATATCTTATTATATTTGAGTTTCAACATAATCATAGATTTTATAAATTACCAACCCGGATTATTTTCAAGACCTGTCTTCCAGACTTCCTGTTCGGGTAAAGGATAGAGATACATCTTTTCTTCAAATATCCGCTCCTGTACTATTTTGCGGGTGTAAACCGGCTGGCCGTCATTCCCGTTAGTTACTTCTATACCATAAACAGGGCGGGAGAGAGCTTCTACGGCAACGCTCCAACGGCGTACATCCCATGGACGATGTTCTTCGAAAGCCAGTTCGATGGTGCGTTCTTTACGGATAAAGTTACGCAGTGCATCTTTGGACCTCAGATCGCTTCGCTCGGAAAGTTTGGCAGTCATACCGACACGGTCGCGGAGCGGCTGCAATGCGTTGAATACTTCTTCTGAAGGGCCGTTTAGTTCGTTCATGGCTTCGGCATAGTTTAACAGGATTTCGGCATAACGGATAAATATCCAGTTGCGATAGGCTGTGCCTGCATGTTCTGTAGAAAGAATGACTTCAGGAATGTATTTTCTTACATAATATCCTGTCGGGGTGGAACTTGCATTTCCCACAGGGTTGTCCCTTCCTCCTTTTGTTACATTGATTTCCGAATTGTTCCAGATAGATTTATGATGCAATACGGTACTGTAAAACCTTGGGTCTCTGCCGGCATACGGATTTGCATCATCATATCCGCTTGCGGGGTTTACAGCAGGAGTTCCGGTTCCATTGTAAATAGGTGCGCCTGTTTTGTCATACCCGGTAAACGGGGAAAGCCCGTTAGCCATATCATACATATCTACCAGATTCTGGGAAGGGCATAAACCGCCGTAGCCACCTTCGCCGACAGGCGTATCATTGTAGATTTGTTCCCAACCTATTTTTGCATCATTTCTCCAGAAGATAATTTCGTTATTGCTTTCGTGTACGGGCTTCAATATGGCATCCTGGTATTGTTTATCGGCAGGGCTGCCTTCTTCCTGATACAAGCTGAATTGTGAACCGTAATTGTCAAAGAAATGTTGTGCCGCATCTGCTGCCTCCTGCCATGTTTTCAGTTGATATTGAGGGCTTGCCAGGAATAGTATTATCCTTGACCGCAAAGCGCTTGCCATCGGTTTGGTAATACGTCCGATAAGATTATCATTGGTAGATTTATCTATCAGGTTTGGTTCGCACTCTTCCAGTTCTTTCAGGATGAAGTCTGTATATTCCTTTGCAGAGGGTCTTTCCGTGTATCCGGTCAATAAGTCACCGTCGGGGTCGAGCACTTCGGTTATAATGGGAATGGCTCCGTATCTGAGAAATAACTCCCAATAGAAATAGGCACGCAGGAAACGTGATTCTGCTTTGTAATTCTTTTTATGCATCTGGTAAGTTTCTTCGGTATCGCTTGCTGCTTTCGGCACTTCATCAATATGGGCCAACAGCATATTACATTTGCGGATAGCGCGATAGTATGACTCCCAGGTGCCCGTTAATTCGTTTGCACCGCTACCGGCATAATAATTCCCGATATTAAAACTGGTACGTGTGCCACCGTAGGAGTAACTTGTATGTGCCAGGTCTGTAGCTGAGTCCAGCCAGGAATTTGTGATACGGAGGGCACCATGTCTTAAAAAGTTATAGGTATCAAAGTGGAATTTCTCAGCATTTGTCCACAAACTAAATACTTCTTCTTCGGTTAATTCGTTGCTGGGCTGCTTGTCCAGGAAATCTCCGAACATATCTTCACAGGATGTCAGGGTTGCACCTGATAACATCATGATGAAAGCAGCATATAAAATAGTCTTTTTCATTGTGGCTTGTAAATTAGAATTTGATGTTAACACCCAGGTTTATGCTCTTCATGATCGGATAGCGGTTGGAACCTTCACTTTCGGGGTCGGTCAGGTCGTCCAGATGATCCCAGGTGATCAGGTTGTTCGCATTTACGTAGAAGCGTAACTCACTCATTGCCCAGGATTTGATCAGGGTTTGCGGGAGGGAGTAGCTTAGTTCGATATTTTTGAGGCGAAGGAAAGAACCGTCTTTCAGGAAGAATGAGTTTTTCCGCTGATTGTGATTTCCGTATTCATCATAGTGTAGAAGGGGATATTTCGCATTCCTAAGATTATCAGCCTCGGAAACAGCCGGATTCCAACGTTTCAGATGATGCTCTTTTACTTTACCGCCATTCACAAACGCATACATGGCCTCTGCATCATAATAACGGGATACACGGTCAACTCCCTGAAACATCACACTGAATCCGAATCCCTTCCAATCGCAGCCCAGGTTGATAGCATAGGTGTTTTCGGGAATATTACTGTAACCGATAAATGTTTCATCCCTTTCATCGATAAATCCGTCATGGTTCATATCACGGTATTTTAAATCTCCAACTTGTACATTACCAAAGGTAGATACGGGAAAGTCGGGATTGGTCAGATCGGCAGCAGTTACGAATCCATCGCATATAAGTCCGAAATATTGGTCGATCGGGTGGCCTTCGCGTTTACGGTATCCTGTTTTCAGATCAGGTTCGTCCATGGAGATGATCTCATTCTTTGCATGTGTAAAATTGAATCCTACGGTGTAGCTGAAATCATTTCCGATCCTGTTATTGTGTTTTATATCTATTTCAAACCCTGTGTTTTTGGTTTCTCCCAGATTACCCGAAGCCATATTGACGCCTACCCATTCCGGGCGTGTAAGGTAAGGGGTAAGTATATCCTTTCTCTTCTCGTGGAAAAAGTCAAAGTTGGCATTCAACATTCCACCTAAAAATCCGGCTTCCAGCCCTATATTATATTTCCTGGCTCTTTCCCATGTTACGGCGTAGTTGGGATATTGACTTTCATAGATACCTCCTACATTGTGGTTTTCGCCGAATACATACGCATTTCCCGACTGTGTCCATACCGGTACATAGAGAAAACGCTGTAACACACCGTTTATCTTGTATTCGTCATTGCCGACCTCCCCGTAAGATGCACGTATTTTCAGGTTGTCAAGCCACTCGCTTGTGCTTTCCATAAAGCTTTCATTATTAATTCTCCAACCAATAGAAAAAGAGGGGAAGAATCCGAACCGTTTTCCTTTCATAAAATTTTCAGACCCGTTGTATCCGAAATTGGCTTCTGCCAGATAGCGATCATCGTAACCATAAGTGACACGCCCTACCAATCCCTGATAACGTCGTGACAGGTCTGCCTGGTAGCGGTAATCATTTTGATTGTAAAGGAGCAATCCGGTAACATCATGCACACCGAATTTACGGGCATAGTTCAGCGCATATTCCATGTAAAGTTTCATGGTTGTGGTCTGGTTGTTCCCGGCATAGGCTAATTCCGTGTCCGTATTGAATTTATTAAAGTCATATTCGTTGTTAGTGTATGACAGTAATTCGTAGGTGGCAAAACCAGCGGTAAACAACCGGCGGTACCAGGAGTCATAGTCAAATGACACCATCCCCTTGGCCGATAATCCTTCTGTCAGCCAGTCCATCTTATAGTTTACGATAAAGTTGGTTTCGTTGATTGTATTTGTCTGACGGTAGAAACCTCCCCGTGCCAATCTTCCCACAACGTTGTTTTGGTGTTGGGAATTACCTCCGTACAGGGTTTGTCTTTCTTCTCCTTCACCTGTTTCGTAAGCAACGGGAAATAACCATCCGGGTGTATGATTGAGTTCGTAGAATACTTCGCTGAAATCTGCTTTGTATTCGTTAGAGTTCGGGCCTCGTCTTTCCTCAAAGCGTGTACCGAAGTTTAAGGAAGCTGTCAGGTCCTTTGTTATCAGGAAATCCAGATTGGCACGGAATGCATAGCGGTTGTAGCTGGAATTGGATTTGTTCCCATACTGGTCGGTACTGAAATTTTTAAATAGCCCCTGTTGATTGTAATATTCTGCAGATACGAAGTAACGCATACGCTTGGTTCCACCTTGTATGTTTACATTATACCGTTGGGCAGGAGCAGAACTGCGGAGTACGTAATCATACCAGTCTACATTCGGATAAAGCATTGCATCTATTCCATTAAGCCTGCCTTCGACAGATTGTTTGTACATATCAATATCTGCGGCAGAATATTGTGATGCCAGTCCGTCATTTTTCAGAGCCTCTTCAAGCAGTGTAACAGACTGATAAGAATCCAGGTAGGTATCTTTGCGGGTGGGAGATTGTATCTGATAGTTTGCCGACAGGCTTATTGTAGGTTTTTGATCCAGTCCGCGTTTGGTTGTTACCAGTATTACCCCGTTTGCACCGCGCACCCCGTAAACGGCAGTTGCAGATGCATCTTTTAATGTGGATATGGTTTCTATATCATCCGGTGATATCTGTGAGAAAGGACGTTCTACACCATCAACGAGAATCAGAGGTTGTCCGTCGCCTGCAAATGAGGCACGACCGCGGATGAATATTTTTACATCATCATTACCCGGTGCACCGGAGGTTTGCGAGGTAATTACTCCCGGTAGTTTTCCCGCAATAGCCTGTGAGATATTTCCGGACGGAGATTTTAATAATTCCTTCGAACTGATTTGTGAGATAGCTCCTACCACACTTTCTTTCTTCTGCTGGCCATAACCTACTACTACCACCTCGTCAAGTATTTCAGAATCATCCTGTAAGATCACGTTTAACTGTGTTTTGTTACTGACAGACAATTCTTGTGTCTTGTATCCGATATAACTGATCTGCAATACGGCATCCGGGTTGACATTGAGTGTGAACCTGCCGTCGAAATCTGTAATCGTACCATTGGTAGTACCTTTTTCCAGAACGCTTGCTCCTATAATCGTCTCTCCGTTGGCATCTGTAACCAGCCCTGATATGGTTTTGCTTTGTGCAAAGGTCAGTTGGCTAACGGCAACAAAGAATAAGGCAAGTAGCATCCGGAAATACGGCATTCCCGGTGCTAATGTATTCATCTGTTTTTCTTTCATAAAAACGTTGTTTTATATGTATATATTAGATTTTGTCTTTTAGAAACTGTTTTGAATTTTATTCTAAGATAAATTAGTCTTATTTTTTGTTTAGCTAACACTTTATTTGAAGAAGCATAGCGGGCTATGTGACTGAAAGTAAAGTGATAGATAAGCGGAAAAGAAGGCTGATTTAGCCAGATATAATCAATAATGGGTTTTTTCATAAAATTCAAAACGGTTTCTTACTTGCTTGATTCGTATAGTTCGGATATCTCGCCATCAGACAAGGCACGACTGTAAATCATCAGGTTATCCATATATAGAGGTGCCGATCCCCACCAGGAGCCATAGCCCAGGTAAAAATAATGGGACGATTGTAGCAATCTTATCACATGCGAGTAATCAAAATCAAGCGGAGTAATTCCATCGTTGGCTCCCCAGGTATGCTGCTGCATTTTATCGTATTTATTAGCACCATTGATGTAGATGGTAAAGCCGTTTATAGAGACGGTAACAGTCACCATGCTCCATTCGCCAATGGCAATCGCGTTTGTTGCATCGTCCGGCCAGTTACAGTCAAAATAACCGCCTGTTCCGTTAAAGCCTAAGTAAGCATTAGGGGTTAGGTAAAGCCTTCCGTCTATTCCGTCGGAGTTGTCTTCGTCAAAGAAAGACCATATTGCATCCCAGTTATTACCATCTTCACGTTTTACCCACAGGGAGATAGTAGCCCCGTTTATTTCCATATCTTTTAAGGGATTATCAAATTTGGTATGGCTTTCTGAGCCTGCAATGCCGAAATATTGGTGCAGATAAGTGCTTCCCCATGTATCATCCGACTCGAATGTTGGGAGTGTACTTCCTAAGAGTGTTCCTTCAGACTCCTCATTAACCATATTTTTGAGATTGCTTTCAAAATTGTAATAAGCCACTAATCCGGTATAGGAATCGTAGAGCGCGGTTACCTCGGTTGCAGTCAATGCATTCTTATATATAAGGAGATCATCAATTAACAGATCTGCCGATCCCCACCAGGAACCATAACCCAAATAAAAATCGGAAGCAGAATTGATCAAATCTATAGCATACTGATAATTGAATTTATCAGGAGCAGGGCCATCGGATTTCCATGCAACATGATTCTTTATGTCATATACCGGTTTGCCGTTGATGTAGATAACGAACCCGCTTACGTCGATAGTCACCGTTACCATATTCCATTCGCCAATGTCTATAGCATTGGTTACGTCGTCCGGCCAGTTGCAGTCAAAATGACCGCCTGTGCCGTTAAATCCCAGATAAGCATTGGGTGTAAGATAGAACCGGCCTTCTACTCCGTCCGAATTGTCTTCATCCAGAAATGACCATACAGCATCCCACACATTGCCGTCCGTGCGGTTGACCCACAATGAGATCGATGCACCGTATAGCTCTTCTGCTCCTTTTAGTGGATTGCTGAATTTGGTATAACTGATAGATTCTTCGTCACTAAAACCAAAATATTGGTGCAATACGGTACTTCCTCTTTCGGCATTCTCCTCAAAAGTCGGAGTTTTGCCGTTGGCTTGTGCCAAAGCTTCTCCTGCCGATGCCAGGTTAAGGGTATTTATAAGATCATTTTCAAATGTGTATTTAGCCACTAATTTGGCCGACTTATCAGCGGGCGGTTTAGGTATGGGATTTTTTTGATTTCCTGCGGGTTCGTCCCATTCACCCCAATCCTGACATGAAAAGAATAAGAAAACGGTGATTGCCATCGTGAGTATTGACGGCCACTTTCTTGCCTTCATAATAAAGATTTTTATGGTTATTAAATAATAAGTGTATTTTTTACACTGCAAATATATGAGGTAAAGGGCTATACAGGGGTGGACAAATGTACATTGAGAGTGGATAAATGTGTAATATATGCCTGTTTTGGGGTATTTTGGATGATTAATCGTACGAAGCAGGAAAGAATCACTAATAAATATTATCTACATATTAATAGGTAACAGTGGTTTTAAATATATACAATATGTGTGTTTTCATCACTTTGGCAGTGAAAATTATTTTGAGAAAATAAGTAATATCGGCATGCTATTTGCACGTAATTTGATGATCTGCCTTGATCTTTTAAAACGGATTTATGCATGTTTTTGCATAATTCCTCTTATCTTTTATTACTTATCTTCCTGCTTTTTTGTAATCGACGTCCTTACGTTTTTCGTTCCACGTCCTTACCTCGATTAAACAACGTCCTTATGTCGATTGATCGACGTCCTTACGTAGAATAATCGACGTCCTTATAGTAATTACTATAATGTGCTTACGTTGTGATATATAGCGTTATTGGGTTCATGATAATGACGTATTTATGTTGATAGTTAATATCATGTGGCGTAGTATTGAATATTATTTAATGGCGCGGTGCATAAGTATGCAATAATATCTCTTTATAAAGATGGGTATTTATCGGAGAAATAAAAAAGGAACTATTTATTGAAGGTATAAAGAATAAGAAATTTGTGATATGTAGCCTTATTTGTTTATTTTGCATCTATATGATTTTTAATATATGAATTATTGTGTTATATGATTGTATTTTGTTTAGAATGTAATCAAAATGATATAAGAGTAATGATGGCTTTTTACTTTAATCGGAACAAAAAACTCATTATATCCATAATCTATTATTGGAAAGGAATATTATAAAAGATATAATCGATTTTTCCATTTAGTTTACTTGCTATATCATTTTTACTAAGAAAAAATATAAATTGTTTAAGCAATTATATCTTTCTTACACCAAATTCATTCTATTACAAGATATTCATTTTTCTTTTGTGGATATTTTCTCCCTATTAGAATAAATCTTTTATAATATGAACTGAAAATTTATACGACAAGCACTTGAAATGTTTACCAAAGAATTTCCTTATAGAGAAAATTTACGGTTATCATTTTATTTATTCTTTCATTAATAGTCTGATTTATGTTTTAAAACCAGAAGTGATACTATATAAATATATTCCCGGAATATTGTTGATTGTTATTTTATATATGATTAATTAATAGGAACTTAATAAGATACTGGCCTTTGAAAATTAAATGCTTATTTGTTGTTGTTTTGTTTGCTTTTATGGATAAATGTATTAAATTTGGACTATTCTCATGAGAAAAAATAAATGTTTTACTAAATCTTTAGATTATGAAAAAAATATTTTTTTTCAATTGGGTATTTATTGGCATTCTTATACTTAGTTCTTGTTCTTCAAATGATGATTATACTAACTTTCAGGAAGAAAAGATTATTCCCGAAGCAAGTGCTGACAAACAATGGGGGGCAAACGAATTAATAAACACTCTTCAAGGTGCGTTTGGTGCAACAGAAACCCGTTCTTTACAATCATCCGACTATCCTTCCTACTATGGTGGTAATTATATTAATAGTGATGGTAAACTAGTTGTTCTTTTAGCTGAAAACGTTTTGGAGAATAAGAATGCAATAATCAATATACTAGGTAATAGTGATATTATTTTTGAAGAGTGCAATTATTCTTTTTCAGATTTGACTAATATAAAAGAATACATTTTAAACAAGCACCATGATTTTGTTTTTTCAAATGTGAGAATGTTATATATTGATGAAAAGGAAAATGAAATAGTTGTTGGATTAAAAGATTGCAGTCCAACTATGATTGATACCTTTAGAAAACTTGTAAGTGATTCTCCGGTCATTCGGTTTATAGAGGTTTCTTCTATAGTGTTTGATAGTTCAATAGTAGCAGGTGATTCAATTGTAAGATACAGGAATGGTAGCCTGGTAGGTGCTTCCGTAGGCTATAGGGCTAAAGATGCTTCGGGTAAAAATGGTATAGTAACTGCCGGACATTTTATAGGTGTAGGAGATACTTTTATGGATAAAAAGACAAGAGCTACTATTGGTATCTGCCGGCAGTCGGAAAATCAGCAGGGACAGCTTGATGCTGCTTTTTGTGAAATAACCAACACTGATTTTATTCCCAGTAATGAAATTGCCGGAAGTGGAGGACAGTTATTATCAACAGTTGTAAGTCAACCCGGAACCACGACAACTATTAATAAATACGGATATGTAACTAAACGTACATCTGGTACTGTTGTTAATCACAGTGTTGATATAATTATTAACAATGTGACTTTGATGAGAGATGTAATACTGGCAAACTATCATGCAGATGAAGGAGATAGTGGAGGTATTGTTTATTCCTATGTAAGTGCTACAAATACAAGATATACAGTGGGTATACATCAGGGGCGTGCAACCGTAAGGGAAAATGGTGTTTTAAAAGAATATTCCGTTGTTTGTAAAGCATATAATATAAACAGGATTTTTAAATTAACAAGGTATTAAATTATTGAATATCTGATTTTCAAAAAGAGCATTTATCATCCCGGGTTTATCCCGGGATCTACCATACAAACTATATGGGAGTAGGCCCATAAATTAAGTTTGGAATGAGAAGCTGCTTTTTGATAATTTAATGAATATTAGTAAATATACTAACACTAATAAGAATGAAAAAAACTTTATTATTTATACTGTTTTGTGTTTCAATAGCTTGTTCTAATAAACAGAATAAAGATAATAGAATTGTAATGGATACTGATTCTATTCAAACCATTGAGGGTGAAGAGGAAATTGAGGTAGATATGCAAGTCTCTTTTTCAATATCCGACGCAAACAATCTGCTAGTAAAAATCCAGAATAATACAGCAGCAGATATTAATTTAAATCATGAATACTCCATAGACTATTATAATGGAACATGGGAATCTATAAAATTGAAACCGGATTTACAGGCTGTTAAAGATTACAATCTAACTCCCGGCGAAAGTATTTCAATAAAACATTCACTTCAATTAGAAAGCCAGCATTATAGTAAGGGAAAATATAGATTGATAAAAACTTTCCTTACATCTGAAGGTAAAACTCTTAATAGTATTGCAGAATTTGAACTTCCGGAGATATCAATGAGAGGTCAGACTTTGGTTTTAGGTATAGATTCACTGATAAATGATTAAACTTTATTTGCCTTCCTCTTCCATCAAACTACTCGGTGGCACATTAAACCTCTTTGTAAAGCATCTCGTAAAATACTTCGGATCATTGAAACCTACCTCATAAGCAATTTCAGAGATATTCATGTTCCGGGTAATTTTGTTTTTATTGATCAACTCACGAGCTATATTCAAACGGTAATTGCGGATAAATTGTCCGATGGATTGTCCGGTGAGATTTTGCAACTTCTTGTTTAATAAGCTTTTACTAACGCCCATAGCTTCAATAAAATCACTGGCCTCGTAATAAGAGTTTTGATAATTCTCTTTGATGATCTCAATAGCTTTATTCAGGAACTTTTTATCGCTGGACTCTTCTTCTATTTGAAGAGATTCTACCTCCATATTAGAGATAAATCTCTGTTGCTGCCTCTTGCGGTTTTCGAGTATGTTGGTGATACGGGTTAATAAAAGTTCTTCATTAAATGGTTTCAGCAAATATTCATCTACACCGGTACGATAACTTTCCAGGCGGGATTCCGTAGAAGTTTTAGCTGTGAGCATCAGGAAGGGAATATGAGATATCAGGAAATTCTCTTTCACCCGTCGTGACAATTCTATCCCATCCATAACGGGCATCATAAGATCACTGATAATAAAGTCTGTATTACATTCGTTGAGTATTGTCAGGGCTTCTGCCCCGTTTTCCGCTTCAAGCACATTATAATGTTCAGAAAGAATAGAGCGGATATAGTCTCGCATATCTTTATTATCCTCTACTACAAGAATGGTAAGTCGCCCCGGAGTGAAGGCCTGTGACATGTAAGAAAGCTCTTTACCCGTTGATGCAGCATCCTCATTAACCGTAACTTCTCCGTCTTTTGGAATTCCCCGTTGCAACGGCAAAAGTATCCGGAAACTGCTTCCGGCATTCCGGTTGTTTTGTGCCTTAATAGTACCACCGTGTAACTGAACGATGCGTTTGCAAAGATACAGCCCGATTCCCGTGCCGCTTTGTCCGTATACCGGGTATTTCATGTGATTGCGGGATTGATAAAATCGGTTGAATACGCGGGTAAGGTCTTCTTCGGCAATGCCCGTTCCCGTATCCCTCACACTGATATACAGCTTCTCTTTATTGGTATTGATGTCCATAATCAAAGCTGTATAGATGTTCACCTTCCCGCCATCGGGTGTGAATTTGATTGCATTGGAAAGCAGATTTGTTATCACCTTTTGCATTGCTTCCTGATCATATAATATATAAGGAGAAGGCAAACGGAAGTAGGTGTGTATCGTGATATTCCTCTCCCCGGCAAAAACTTCGAAAGGTACTATAAGAGAGTGGATAAATTGTAGGAAATTTCCTTCGTTCTTCACAATTTCCAGTTTACCCGATTCTACTTTGCGAAAGTCCATTAACTGATTAACCAGGGAAAGTAAATATTTGGAGTTACGCTCTACAAAATGTAGCTGCTCAATCACCTGTGGGTTGTAGCTAAGCTTTAAAGCCCTCTCAATGGGGCCGATAATCAGCGTAATAGGTGTACGGAATTCGTGTGTAATATTTGTGAAGAAAGATAATTTGTCGATAGTGAGTTCCTGTACCTTTTTAGACATACGTATAAGTTGTTCTTTTTGCCGCGTGATCTTTTCGTTCTGTCTGGTAAGCATATTGTTTTGCCGGGACAACTCGGCAGTTTGGTTTTCGAGTACCAGCTTTTGTTTCTCCAACTCTTTTGTGCGTTCCTGCACAGTGCGGTGGAGAAGTTCTTTTTGCCTTTTAAGGCTGTATATACGCCGCTTGTAAAAGTAAAATATACTGCACAATACCAAAGCTGTCATAACCAGGATGAACCAGGGAGTTTTGTAAAAGAAAGGAGACACGATGACAGCAAGTTCTGTAATGGGACTATCACTGTTTTCTTCTTCTTCCGATGCATACTTTACCTGGAACGTATATCTGCCCGGAGGCAAATTGGTGTAACTGGCAAACCGCCGGGTGGCGGGAACTTCCATCCATTGTTCATCAAACCCCTGTAAGCGGTAACTGTATGATGCATTGGGCTGTTGCTCATAATTGAGTGCTGAAAATTCGAGAGAAAAAGATTTGTCCCTTTCATGAAGACGCAATATGCCGGCTGTGGAGATATCTTCTTTAATATATTTGCCGTTTGGATGGATTTCTTCATTTACAACACGAAGCTTGGTGAGGGATACTTTGGGGAATGTTTTCTTAGTTGGATTAAGGATATTCTCTACAGTTGTCAATCCGTTCAATCCGCCGAAATATACCCGCTTGTCTCTTGTTGTACAATAAGCGTTCCAGTAAAACTGATTTCCGGCAAGGCCATCTTCTTTCGTATAGTTTGTAAATCGGCTGCTTTGCGGATCGAAGCAGGAGAGTCCGTTATTGGTACTGATCCATAAGCAACCTTCTTTATCCTCTGCAATACCACGTATGTTGTTATTTATCAGACCTTGCTCTGTAGTATAAGAGATAAAAGTAGCTTTTTCTTCCGTACCGGGAATGTATTTGTAAATACCATATCCGTTACTGCCTATCCATAAAGTATTGTCGGAGGCAATACAGAAACAACTGGTTTTTTCTATCAACCGGGAGTCGGGAGCATCCAGTTTATACTTCAGATGGCGGTAAAGGAAGTGATTGCCGTTACGCGAATGTAGGTCTATGATATATATTCCTTCCATACATCCCATCCATAATTTGCCTTGATGATCGATAACCGCACCAATAGAACCATGTATATTTTCAGAATTACCATCTGCAAAAGGAGAGAATATCTGGTCTGTGGTAAGATCGTAAAAGAATATCCCCGAATTAGTACCTATCCACATACCTTTATTAAAAGGATCGTAACAAAGGGACCCGATAAAATCTATCGGAAAGCCGGAGTGGGTTTGTGAAGTTACATATTTAATTACCGGATAGTCGGGGAGGTTCAGGTCCAATACATTGATTCCATTTCCCCATGTCCCTACCCAGAGGCGGTTAGATTCATCTCCGGTGATAGCGCTAACGGAATTATGGCTCAGCCGTGCAGGTGGTTCGGTTTTATAATGAAAAAACCTCTCTTTACCGGCAGGTTTCCGGTTCAATCCTCCTTCTACGGTTCCCACCCAAAGATTCCCTTTCGAATCTTCGTAAATTGCATTTACAATGTTTTTGGAAAGGCTATGAGGATTATCCTGTATATGCCGGTAATTCCTGACAGACAGCTTACGGGGAGTCATTTTGTTAATACCACCCGTTTCTGTTCCAAACCAGATCATTTCTCCATCTACCAGCATGCAGTTAATAAAATCCGAGCTTATATGCGTATTGAAAGAATTACTTTCCTGCATGATCTGTTCAAAATCATCCGTAATCGGGTTATAGATATTAATGCCCCGCAGTGTGCTTATAAGCAACTGTTTATCTGCTGTAGTTGCCAGGTCGGTAATATGGTTCTGAGTGATGGAGCGATTATTATTCCAGTCGTATGTATAACGTTTTGCAATCTTTTCGTTCCTGTTATAGCGAATCAGACCACGGTCTGTCCCTATCCACACTTCATTCTCTTTTAGCAGAAAGGAAGATATGAAGGTGCCGGGCTCAAAAAGAAGACAACTGTCAACGTTCACCTTTCTGATCTGTCCGTTTGCTTCCGGGAATAATTTGCATACACTATTTCCTATTCCTGCCCAGATATTTCCATCTTCGTCAATATCTTTAATAGTGATGGCCTGTACGGTTAAAGGGATAGGAGATAAGGAGTGAAATTCGCGTATGCCTCCTTTCTCATCGAAAGTAAGTCTGTAGAGCGTATTTCCGCTGAAAGTCCACATGGCGCCTTTGCTGTCTTTAACAACACACAGCACGGGTTGGTCTGCGAATTTTTGAAACAGACCGGTCGCGTCATGCGGTCGGGTGTGTCGGCCGGTAGCCAGATCAAGTATGTCAATGCCCCCTTCCGATGCAATCCAGAGGCGATTGAAATTGTCTTCGCAAACATTACGTATGAAGTTGCTTTTTAGTTTGGTACGTATCGTATTCGTGTTATAGTGTACAAACTCATAACCATCATAGCGGGATAACCCGCCACCGCCGGTAGAAATCCATAGAAATCCTCTTTTATCTTTATATATATCATCAATAAAATTGTGTAGTAATCCATTGTCCATCGTTACAAAAGAGATATTGTAGCGCATGGAAAATTGTTCCTGACCGTAAATTGTATGGGTCATTAGTGCAAAACATACCAGTAGGATGAAAGAAAGTAAATATGTTTTCATAGCGGTTCTCTAGTATAAGAATAAAACAAAGGTAAGCGATATTCCAGAACCTGCAAAAAGGAACACGGGCATTTTCACAGAGTGCGTACAAATGTCCACTATTACTGTACAAATGTCCACCATCCGGGGGAAAAGTAAACTGTATTTTTGCAACTGACTATTACAAATAGAACGTATACCATGAATAAAACACTGTTTACAATGCTTTTGGCAGTAGCCTGTTTCTTTTCCTGTAGCAAACCGTTGCCATTTGTTCCTGTATCTTCTCCAAACCCTTGGGCAGATGATTATACCCCTGTTTCCGGAATGGAAAACTATAAGCAATGGGGCACTTACAATGTACACGACCCTGCTTGCAAGAAGTTCGGGGAATATTACTACATGTACTCTACCGATGCTATATTCAGGGAAAACAAACAAGAGGCCAGGGATAAAAACGTACCTCTGGGTTATATACAGGTAAGACGTTCGAAAGATTTGATAAACTGGGAATTTGTAGGATGGGCGTTTCCTGAAATCCCGGAAGAAGCAGTAAAATGGGTAAGAGATAACAGTGGAGGCCGTGGCGCAACTAATATATGGGCTCCCTATATCATTAAATATAATGACATTTACCGGCTCTATTATTGTGTTTCTGCATTCGGCAGGAAAACTTCTTATCTGGGGCTCGCCGAATCTTCTTCACCGGAAGGCCCCTGGGAGTTGAAAGGCCCCGTTGTGAAAACAAACGATGAAAGTATAATGAATGCCATAGACCCCAGTGTGATTGTAGACCCTGATACAGGCAGATGGTGGATGCATTACGGTTCTTACTTCGGCGGATTATTTTGCGTAGAGCTTAATCCCGAAGCAGGTTTACCATTAAAGGCAGGCGATCAGGGACATTTAACAGCACGCAGGGCCAACTATAAAAAGGATAATCTTGAAGCTCCTGAAATTATTTATCATCCCGGGCTGAAAAAATATTTCCTGTTCGTATCATACGATCCTTTGATGGCTACGTATAATATTCGTGTAGGCCGTTCTGATTCTCCGGAGGGACCTTTCTTTGACTATACGGGAAAAGAAATGAAAGATACGACAAACAATTTTCCTATCCTCACCGCGCCTTATAAATTCGAAAACCATCCGGGATGGGCGGGGACTGCACATTGTGGGGTTTTGGGAGAAGATGACGGGCGATACTTTATGTTCCATCAGGCTCGGCTTTCGCCGTCCAATCAAATGATGGTATTGCATGTACGTGAAGTATTCTTTACACCGGATGGCTGGCCGGTAGTTTCTCCCGAAAGGTACACGGGGAGTAAACCGCATCGTTTTACTGAGACCGACATGATAGGCGAATGGGAGGTGATCCGTGTATTTGAACCACGACATGAACGGCAGTTGGAAGCCGGACAGATATTGTGGGGAGAAGGCAAGCTTAAAGATGAAGAATGGAATCTTTCTGCCCGTATAAACCTGGAAAAAGATGGAATGACTAAAAAATGGCGTTTTTTGACTGAAAAACAATCATTAATGATTAAATTGGATGAGGAAGAGATTGATAATCTGATTATTTTTGCTGGACATGATTGGGAAAATGAAACAGAAACAATTCTCTTTACCGGACTGGATAAAAATGGTCGTTCTGTATGGGGGAAAAAGATAAAATAATATTATAAAATTTGATTAGACAACTATGAAGTTACACAAGAGCTTATTAAGTGTACTGGCTTTTTCGATGGTAGTGAACCTGAGTGCACAAACCAATGAAATGGTAATCCAGACAAAAAAACTTGGTGCAGAGATTCAGCCAACCATGTATGGCTTGTTTTTTGAAGATATCAATTATGGCGCTGATGGTGGATTGTATGCAGAGTTGGTAAAGAACCGTTCGTTTGAATTCCCGCAAAACCTGATGGGATGGAAAACCTTCGGAAAGGTGACTTTGCATGATGACGGACCTTTTGAAAGAAATCCGCACTATGTGCGTCTGGCTAGTCCCGGACATGCCCATAAACGTACCGGTATAGAAAATGAAGGATACTTCGGTATAGGTGTTAAGCAGGGAGAAGACTACCGCTTTTCAGTGTGGGCGCGCCTGCCCGAAAGCGGAGCAGCTTCTAAAATACGTGTAGAACTGGTAAAAACCAACTCCAACGGAGAGCATCATGCTTTTGCTGCACAAGACCTTGTGATAGACTCCGAAGAATGGAAAAAGTATCAGGTAATCCTGAAACCCAATATGACAGAGGCTAAATCTGTGCTGCGTATTTTCCTGGATTCACAGGTTGCTGTAGATCTGGAACATGTTTCTCTTTTTCCGGTAGACACATGGAAAGGACACGAAAACGGATTGCGTAAAGATTTGGCACAGGCATTGGCGGATATTAAACCGGGCGTATTCCGTTTTCCCGGTGGCTGTATTGTTGAAGGAACAGACCTGGAAACCCGTTATGACTGGAAGAAAAGTGTAGGCCCGGTTGAGAATCGCCCTTTGAATGAGAACCGTTGGCACTATACTTTTCCACACCGTTTTTATCCGGATTACTTCCAGAGTTATGGATTGGGATTTTATGAATTCTTCCTGTTGTCAGAAGAAATCGGGGCAGAACCGCTTCCTGTGGTCAGTTGCGGATTAGCTTGTCAGTTCCAGAATGAGGATATGCATGCACATGTGCCTGTAGGCGAATTAAATAACTATGTACAGGATGCACTTGACCTGATAGAATTTGCTAATGGGGATGTCAATACGAAGTGGGGTAAGTTGCGTGCCGATATGGGACACCCGGCTCCATTTAATCTCAAATTCATCGGTATCGGTAACGAACAATGGGGACCGGAATACCCGGAACGTCTCGAACCTTTTGTAAAAGCAATCCGTAAAGCTTATCCTGATATCCAGATCATTGGTAGTTCAGGCCCTAACTCAGAAGGAGAACAATTTGATTACCTGTGGCCTGAAATGAAACGCCTGAAAGTAGACCTGGTTGATGAACACTTCTATCGTCCCGAAAGTTGGTTCCTGAGTCAGGGAGCACGTTATGATAATTACGACCGGAAAGGCCCTAAAGTATTTGCAGGTGAATATGCATGCCACGGAAGAGGTAAGAAATGGAACCACTTCAACGCGGCTTTACTCGAAGCTGCCTTTATGACCGGTTTGGAAAGGAATGCAGATATTGTTCACATGGCCACTTATGCCCCGTTATTTGCTCATGTAGAAGGTTGGCAATGGCGTCCCGATATGATCTGGTTTGACAATCTGAACTGCGTGCGTACGGTTAGCTACTACGTACAGCAATTATTTGCCCACAACAAAGGAAGTAATGTGCTTTCGCTGTCGATGAACAAGAAACCGGTGACGGGTGCTGAGGGGCAAAACGGTCTCTTTGCCAGTGCTGCCTGGGAAAACTCAGATAACACTATTATTGTGAAGGTAGTAAATACCTCCGATAAGTCACAACCTGTAGCATTCAAGTTCGAAGGCTTAAAGAAAAATGATGTATTGTCAGGAGGTAAATGTATCAAACTGCGTTCTCAGGATTTGGACAAAGACAATACGATCGAACAACCGAATGCTATCATACCTCAGGAAACTGTAATAACTATTGATGGTCATTATTTAAATACAGAACTTGAACCTCATACTTTTGCTGTTTATAAATTCACAAAGAATTCCAGATGAAGAAAATATTTGTTCGTCAAATGAATTGGGTTAAATTAGGTTTAGTTTTTTCTGTGCTGATGATCTGTCATGGATTGTCAGCGCAGACAGAAACTACATTTGTAGCCACCGGCAACCCGATTTTCAAGCATAAATATACCGCAGACCCGGCTGCATTGGTCTACAATGATAAAGTTTATATATATGCAGGGCATGATGAATGTCCACCTCCCAAAGAACATTACTTGTTGAACGAATGGTGTGTGTTTTCATCTCCTGACCTGAAAACATGGACAGAGCATCCGGTACCCCTGAAAGCTAAAGATTTCAATTGGGCAAAAGGAGAGGCTTGGGCCAGTCAGGTTATCGAGCGCGACGGAAAGTTTTATTGGTATGTAACCGTCGAACATAAAGATATTCCGGGAAAATCCATAGGAGTAGCTGTTGCAGACTCGCCGGTTGGTCCTTTTCGTGATGCAAGAGGCTCTGCATTGATTACAAATGATATGACTACAGAACATACGAAGATATTTTGGGATGATATCGACCCGACGGTATTTATCGATAATGACGGGCAGGCATACCTTTTCTGGGGAAATACACAGTGTTACTATGCTAAGCTTAAATCCAATATGGTCGAATTAGATGGGCCGATTGCTCCGGTCTCACTTCCCCGGTTTACGGAAGCTCCCTGGATACATAAGCGCGGTGACTGGTATTATTTGTCGTATGCTTCGGAATTTCCGGAAAAGATATGTTATGCCATGAGTAAGAAGATCACAGGCCCCTGGGAATATAAAGGAATATTAAACGAACTGGCAGGTAACTGTAATACCAATCATCAGGCCATTATAGAGTTTAAAGGAGATTGGTATTTCATTTATCACAATGGAGGTATTAATACGCAGGGAGGCAGCTTCCGCAGATCGGTTTGTATTGATCGCTTATATTACAATCCGGATGGAACTATGAAGCGTATTCAGATGACGACAGAAGGAGTACAATAAGAAAATTAGTAGTTAAAGTAGTTATTGTTTGAATTTTCTACTTAACTCCTAAGGAGCAAAGCGACTGGTAACTACTACTGGCTACTTTAACTACTAAATCATATAATAGATAGGATGGTTAGTTTTCCCCGTTTGAATCACATAAAGATTTAAGCGGGGTTTTTGTTTATAATAGTTAATGATGTTGCCGTTAATTCGGCAAAGTAGAAAGATAAAGAAGTTAACTTTTCTGAATCAGACTAACAATCAGTCTAACTTTCTTATTTTTGCATGAAATAATATTAAATAGCTATATGAAGGCTCTTCCGTTTGTATTGATTCTTCTGGTTTTCCTGGGAGGAAACTTTTATGTATTCTATCGTCTTTGGAATATGATGCCGGCTAATGTGATCGTTAGGACTTTGTTTGTTGTATTTGCAATAGCAGCAGTATCATCTATTTTTATTTATTTTCTTCTGGGAAATTCGTTGTCTGCTCTGTTGTCTACTGTAATTTATAAGTTGGGTACTTCCTGGATTTTTATATTCCTGTATATGCTGATGGCAATGCTTGTACTTGATTTGCTTCGCATTACCCATCTTTTTCCTTTGGAAAAATATATGTATAACAATTGGCTCGGATTTGGTGTTGTTGTAGGTCTGGTTGCAATCATTATGATTGGTGGTAATATAAAATACCACAATAAAACGCGGGTAGATCTGCCTTTAACCCTGAATAAAGCTACAGCTAATGGTAATTCCCTGAAAATTGTTGCAATAAGTGATATGCACCTTGGATACGGTATAGGTAAGGGAGAACTTAGTAAATGGATACAGCTTATCAATAAAGAAGAACCGGATGTTGTATTAATTGCCGGGGATATCATCGATAATAATGTCAAGCCATTATATGAACAAAGTATGCAGGAAGAATTCCTGAAAATAAAATCCAGGTATGGTGTATTTGCCTGTGCTGGTAATCATGAATATATTGCAAATATTTCGCAGAGCCTTAATTTTCTTGATCAGACCAACGTAAATCTGCTCAGGGATTCTGTAGTTTTAATAGATAATAGTTTCTATATTGTGGGTCGTGATGACAGAATGAACTTAAGAAGGAAGTCAGTGGAACAGCTTACTGCCGGTCTGGATCGCTCAAAACCTATTATAATGTTGGATCATCAGCCTTATCACCTGGAAGAGGCAGAGAAGAATGGGATTGATTTGCAAATATCCGGTCACACACATCGTGGTCAGGTATGGCCTATAACATGGATTACCGATGCAATTTACGAAGTATCCCACGGTTACAAAAAGAAAGGAAACACAAATATATATGTCAGTTCTGGTATCGGATTATGGGGCGGAAAGTTCCGGATTGGTTCCCAGTCAGAATATGTTGTAATAAACCTGAACCCTTAAGACAGAAATTATCCCAACACACACCCTGAAACACATGTCATCTATTAATAAAACATTTGCCCCTTTTGCCAAACCCCTGTATGTAATGCTGAAATCGGTAGGTTCTGTTTGCAACCTGTCGTGTAGTTATTGCTATTATCTGGAGAAGGGATTATTATATAAAGATCAGCCTAAGAATGTAATGAGTGAAGAGCTGCTGGAGAAATTTATTGAAGAATATATCCAGTCGCAAACCATGCCTCAAGTCTTATTTACCTGGCATGGAGGTGAACCGTTAATGCGTCCGGTCTCATTTTATAAGAAAGCACTTGAATTACAGAAGAAGTATGCTTTCGGAAGAACCATTGATAATTGCCTGCAAACAAATGGTACATTACTCACAGATGAGTGGTGCCGTTTCTTTAAAGAAAATAACTTCCTGATAGGTATATCCATCGACGGGCCTCAGGAGTTTCACGATGAATACCGGAAGAATAAGCACGGCCAGTCTTCTTTCCATAAGGTAATGAAGGGCATTAATCTTTTGAATAAGCACGGTGTGGAGTGGAATGCCATGGCTGTTGTGAATGATTTTAATGCCGATTATCCTTTAGACTTTTATCATTTTTTCAAAGATATAGACTGTCATTATATTCAGTTTACTCCTATTGTAGAACGCTTTTCCAAACGCCAGGACGGTCTTTCTCTTTCAACCCCGGTTCAACAGGATGAAACCGAATTAGCCGACTTTTCCGTATCTCCCGAGCAGTGGGGGAATTTCCTTTGTACTATTTTTGATGAATGGGTAAAGGAAGATGTCGGAAACTATTATATACAGTTATTTGATGCTACTTTAGCTAACTGGATAGGAGAGAAACCCGGGGTTTGCTCTATGGCACCTACCTGCGGGCATGCCGGAGTGATGGAATTCAATGGAGATGTATATTCGTGTGACCATTTTGTCTTTCCCGAATATAAATTAGGTAACATATATACCAATACCTTAGTTGAGATGATGTATGGCAAGAAGCAAGATGAGTTCGGCGCTGTGAAACAAAAGAGTCTCCCTACTCAGTGTAAAGAATGTGAATTTCTTTTTGCCTGTAACGGAGAGTGTCCGAAGAATCGTTTTATGAAGACCTCTGAGGGTGAGCCCGGACTCAATTATCTTTGTAAGGGGTATTATCAATTCTTCAATCATGCAGCATCTTATATGGATTTCATGAAAAATGAGTTGATGAATAAAAGAGCCCCGGCGAATGTGATGGATTGGATAAAAAGTGGGCAAGCCGATTTATAAATTCGCAGCCAGGAATTTTTTAATCTTATCTAAATCCATGTTCCGCCTTTTGGCATAATCTTTTAGTTGATCTTCTCCGATCTTACCAACAGAGAAATATCTTGCCTGAGGATGAGCCATCATCAATCCACTTACAGAAGCATGTGGGTGCATAGCTCCGTTTTCTGTTAAGGTAATACCTATTTGGGACATATCAAGCAACTGATCCAGGATAAAATTAACAGATTGATCCGGCAATGACGGATAACCGACTGCCGGTCGGATTCCCTGATATTTCTCTACCAGAAGTTCTTTCATACTCAGGTTTTCATCCTTGGCATATCCCCATGCCTCTTTACGGATGTATTCATGCATTTTTTCAGCAGCAGCCTCTGCCAGACGGCTTGATAATGTTTGTACAAGCAGATGTTTGTAGGGGTCGTTTTTATAGAAATCTTCAGTCTCTACAGAAAAGGTTGTAGCAAAAACTCCTACTGTGTCTTTTATTCCCGTAGAGAGCGGACGAACAAAATCACTCAGGCAGAGATAAGGTTCACCTTCTTTATGAGGCGTTTGCTGACGGAGTAAAGGAAGTGTGATATTTCCGAGTATTAAGTTGTCTCCATCCGAGTTTGCTTCCATTAACCGGAAAATGCCTTTAACTTCAAAATCTTCATCCAACTCATTAAGCATTCTGTTTGCTTCTTTGAACAGTTGCATGGCTTCCGAAGCCTTTATCCTGTCTTCTTCCGGAAAACTTATTAGCCAATTGGCACGGCAACTGTCACATCCGTGAATATCTGCAATGGCTGCAAAACGGGGTTGAAAGCCCCACGCGTGAAAGAAATATATCCAGTTAATGTATTCGGCGAGTTCGTGTATTTTGTAAATTATGATCATATAAGTGTAATCCGTAATGAAATAATATTATCTGAATCTCAGTTCTTCTCCTCGGTAATCTTCATTGATGTTGCCCTTATTATATACTAAAGAACCATTTACAAAAGTTTTTTCTACTTTGGATGTAAATGTATGTCCTTCCAATGGGCTCCAACCACATTTACTAAATATATCTTCTTTTTGTAATGTCCAGTTTGTTTCAGGATTTATTAATACCAAATCAGCCTTATATCCTTTTCTTATAAAGCCACGATTATTTATCTGATAAAGTTCAGCAGGAGCATGAGACATCTTTTTTACCATTTGCTCTATACTGAGAACACCTTCTTTTACCAGTTCCATCATGGCAAGAAGAGAAAATTGTATCATAGGCATGCCCGATACGGCTTTTAAGCTTCCGCCTTGCTTTTCTGTAAGTAAATGCGGAGCATGGTCTGTTCCGATTACGTCCAGCAGATTTGTATGTAATGCTTTCCGAAGAGCATTTCTGTCATCAATAGTTTTAATAGCGGGATTGCATTTTATATGTGTTCCCAATGTTTTATAATCTTCCTGTGAGTAAAATAAGTGCGGGATGCAAACCTCAGCTGTAATCTTTTTATCTTTTAATGGTTTATCTTCCAATAAATCAAGCTCTTTGGCAGTGGTAAGATGAAGAATATGTAAGCGTGAACCTGCCTCTTTTGCAAGTTTTACAGCAAGAGAAGAAGATACGTAACAAGCTTCTGCACTTCGTATCTGCGGGTGGTAAATAATATCCGGATCATCTCCGTATTTAGCTCTGAATGCTTCCGTATTTTGCCGGATGATATTCTGATCTTCGCAATGTGCAGCAATTAACAGGTCAGTACTTCCAAAGATACGCTTTAAGGTTTCCATTCTGTCAACCAGCATATCTCCTGTACTCGAACCCATAAATAATTTAACACCGCAAACACGGTGTGGGTCCAACATTGAAATTAAATCTGTATTATTGTTGGTAGCACCAAAATAGAACGAATAATTGATAAGACTTTTCTCAGCACCAAGCCGGAATTTATCTTCCAAAGCTCCTATTGTAGTGGTCTGAGGAATTACATTGGGCATATCCATAAAAGAAGTCACCCCTCCGGCCACTGCTGCTTTGCTTTCTGATGCTATATCAGCTTTATGAGTTAAACCCGGTTCGCGGAAATGGACGTGATCGTCGATAACTCCCGGAATGAGATAACAATTATCAGCTTCAATTATTTCGTCACAAGGAGTTGATGATTGTTCATGTTTATGTAAGATTTCGGCAATAATATCACCTTCAATAACAACGGAACCTGTAAATGTTTCTCCTTCATTGACGATTCGCGCGTTTTTGATTAAAGTACGTTTCATAAAAAAGTTATGGGGCTATTAATTTTTGATGTGCAGAGCTTGGCTTTTGTGGATATTTACGACACCAGCTATTGAATTTCATTTTCAGGACTCCCAGGAAAGCTTCTCCGAATATGCTACTATTCATCTTGGATGAACCCTTTTCCCGGTTGATAAATACAACAGGAACTTCAATGATCTTAAAACCACTTTTATAAGCGGCAAATTTCATCTCGATCTGAAAGGCATACCCTTTAAAGCGTATTTTATCAAGTTCAATAGTCTCCAATACTTGCCGGCGATAACATACAAATCCGGCAGTTGTATCCTGAATCGGTAAACCTGTAACGAACCTGACATATTTTGAAGCAAAAAAAGACATAAGTATTCTTCCCATCGGCCAATTTACCACATTTACTCCTGTGATATATCTGGAGCCAATAGCCATATCACCTCCTTCTACAGTGCAGGCTTTATACAAGCGGGGAAGATCTTTGGGATTGTGGGAAAAGTCGGCATCCATTTCGAATATGAACTCATAATTGTGTTCGAGACACCATTTAAAACCGGCGATATAAGCTGTTCCCAATCCTTGTTTTCCCGGACGTTCTAATATAAACAACCGTTCGGGAAACTCTTTTTGTAGGTTTTTTACTATAGCAGCTGTGCCATCCGGAGAATTATCTTCAACAATAAGAATATGGAAAACCTTTTCCAGATCAAACACAGCACGGATAATGTTCTCTATATTCTCCTTTTCGTTGTAGGTAGGAATTATAACAATACTGTCGGATGTCTGCATTGAGTTAATTTAAAGTTTAATATCACAAAAGTAAGTATTTTTATATTGCTATAAAAAGCAGGCATGCAAAAAGTCGGAATTATTTTAGTAATTTTGCATTAGAATTCAAAAAGCTCCTCATTCGTTACACTGATTAACACTGATTATTCTTTTATCATATTCTTAATTTGTGATAATCAGGATGATATTTCGTGAGCAAAAAGCCCTTTAAGGGAGTTATTACTTTATGAATATAACTGAACTACAAAACTTATACACGAAACATCCTAACACAGCAGCTTTATCAGCCCTTTTAAAGGACTCTTCTATAAAGTCTGTTTTCATGGATGGTTTTTGCGGATCGTCTCCGTCACTTTTTATATCTTCTTTTTTACAGGAGAGCGGGCAGGCATTTGTCTTTATTTTAAATGATCTGGAAGAAGCAGGTTATTTTTATCATGATCTCACACAGATAGATGGTGATAAACAAATCTTATTTTTCCCCTCTTCCTATAAGCGGGCAATAAAATACGGGCAAAAAGATGCAGCCAATGAGATACTGCGTACAGAAGTTCTAAGCCGTCTGCAAAAGACGGAAGAACCCGTCTGGATTGTTACCTATCCGGATGCATTAGCTGAAAAAGTAGTATCTAAGAAAGAACTCTCCGATAAGACATTAAAGCTTCATACAGGTGAACAGGTTGACACCTCTTTTATCACCGATGTATTATATAGTTATGGGTTTGAGAGGGTAGACTATGTTTATGAACCCGGGCAGTATGCCGTTCGTGGTAGTATAATTGATGTATTCTCTTTTTCAAGTGAATATCCTTTCCGTATTGACTTCTTTGGAGATGAAGTTGAAAGTATTCGTACCTTCGAAGTGGAAACACAACTTTCCAAAGAAAGAAAAGAAAGTATTGCAATCGTACCGGAGCTCTCCGGTGGGAATAATGGAGATGTGTCTTTTCTGGATTTCTTATCTGCTGATACGATACTTTTCATGAAAGATTTCCATTGGATAAGGGAAAGGATACAGGCAGTAAGGGAAGAAGCCCTTTCTCCGCAGGCACTTGCAGCACAGGAGAATGAAGAAATCATGAACCTTAATCTGGAAAAGCGTTTGATAGATGGAAGCGAGTTTACAGTAAAAGCATTGGAATTCCGCCGAATTGAATTTGGGAACAAACCAACGGGGACTCCTCAGGCTACCATAAAGTTTGATTGTTCTGTTCAGCCTATATTCCACAAAAATTTTGATCTGGTTGCCGATTCATTAAAGAGGTATCTGGAAAATGGATATCAGATATATATACTGTCTGATAGTAGTAAACAGACAGATCGTATCAAAGATATCTTTGAAGACCGGAAAGATAATATACCTTTCATTCCTGTTGAGAGAACTTTGCATGAAGGTTTTGCTGATAATACACTGCGCTGCTGTTTTTTTACGGATCACCAGATATTTGACCGTTTCCATAAATACAACCTGAAAAGTGATAAAGCCAGAAGCGGTAAAGTCGCTTTATCACTGAAAGAATTAAACCAGTTCGAGCCCGGTGATTATGTGGTACATACCGATCATGGGGTAGGGCGTTTTGCCGGATTGGTGCGTTTGCCCAATGGTAACACGACTCAGGAAGTAATCAAGCTGGTTTATCAGAATGAAGACGTTGTTTTTGTAAGTATACACTCCCTGCATAAAGTCTCTAAATATAAAGGCAAGGAGGGAGAACCGCCCCGCCTAAACAAGCTGGGAACCGGTGCATGGGAAAAGATGAAAGAACGGACAAAGTCCAAGATAAAGGACATTGCCCGCGACCTGATTAAATTATACTCCGAACGTCTGAAAGAGAAAGGTTTTAGTTTCAGTCCCGACTCTTTTATGCAACGCGAGCTGGAAGCTTCATTTATCTATGAAGATACACCCGACCAATTGAAAGCTACACAGGACTTTAAGGTAGATATGGAAAAAGATCGTCCTATGGATCGTTTGATTTGTGGTGATGTGGGTTTTGGTAAAACAGAAGTTGCCATCCGGGCTGCTTTCAAAGCTGTGGCGGATGATAAACAAGTAGCAGTACTTGTTCCGACCACCGTATTGGCATACCAGCATTATAAAACTTTTAGCGAACGTTTGAAAGATTTTCCGTGCAGGGTCGATTACCTGAGCCGTGCCCGCAAATCAACCGATGTAAAGAAACTATTGAAAGATCTGGAAGAAGGAAAGATAAACGTATTGGTAGGTACTCACCGCCTGATAGGTAAAGATGTAAAGTTTAAAGATCTGGGTTTATTGATTATTGATGAGGAACAGAAATTCGGTGTAGCTGTAAAAGAGAAGTTGAAACAATTTAAAGTAAATGTGGATACGCTGACAATGACTGCCACCCCGATTCCCCGTACGCTCCAATTTTCTTTGATGGGTGCACGTGATTTGTCGGTTATCAGTACGCCTCCGCCCAACCGTTATCCGATACAGACCGAAATACATACTTTCAACGAAGATATTATCCGCGAGGCTATCAATTTTGAAATGAGCCGTAACGGACAGGTATTCTTTGTAAATAACCGTATACAGAATCTGGAAGAATTGAAACTGATGATTAAACGTCTTGTACCGGATGCACGTATAGCAATTGGTCACGGACAGATGGAGCCGTCGGAACTGGAAAAGGTAATACTGGATTTTGTGAACTACGATTATGATGTATTGATTGCAACCACTATAATCGAATCCGGTATCGATATTCCGAATGTAAATACGATTATTATAAACAATGCGCAGAATTTCGGATTAAGCGATCTTCATCAGCTCAGAGGCCGTGTAGGACGTAGTAATAAAAAAGCCTTCTGTTATCTGCTTGCACCCCCTTTAAGTACGCTAACTCCCGAGGCAAAACGCCGTTTGCAAGCTATCGAAAACTTCTCCGACCTGGGAAGCGGTATCCATATTGCCATGCAGGATTTAGATATCCGTGGGGCAGGTAATATGCTGGGAGCCGAACAGAGCGGATTTATAGCTGACTTGGGTTATGAAACTTACCAGAAAATATTAAGCGAAGCAGTTAAAGAACTGAAGACCGAAGAGTTTGCAGACTTATATGCTGACGAAATAAAAGAAGGGGAAACAAAGATCAGTGGTGAGAATTTTGTGAATGAGACCACTGTAGAAAGTGATATGGAGTTGCTTTTCCCGAATGAATATATCCCCAGCAGCAGCGAGCGAATGTTACTTTATCGCGAACTAGACAATATGGAAAGTGAAAAAGAGGTAATCGATTTCCAACAGAAACTTGAAGACCGCTTTGGGAAGATACCGAATGAAGGACTTGAACTCATGCGTATTGTCCGCCTACGCCGTCTGGCAAAACAGATAGGTGTGGAAAAGATATTCCTGAAAGCCGGGCGAATGAGCCTTTATTTTGTAAGTAACCCCAACTCTCCCTACTATCAGTCGAATGCTTTCGATAAAGTGATTCGTTATATGCAGCGAAATGCACGTAACTGTAACCTTCGTGAGCAGAATAACAAACGTAGTATGATCATAAAAAATGTAGAGCGGGTAGAAACTGCTGTGAGTATACTGGAAGAAATAGTTAACTATCCGATAGAGCTATAGTATTTAAAATATTAACCATTAATTACGTTACTATGAGTTTATTAAAAATGGGTATTCTAGGTGCCGGTTCAATTGCAAGAAAGATGGCTGACACCATTACCAGAATGGAAGGAGTAGAAGCATACGCCGTCGCTTCCCGAACTGTCTCCAAAGCACAGGAATTTGCTGAAAAGTGGCACTTTAAAAAAGTCTACAACTCGTATGAAGAAATGCTGGATGATGAGCAGGTGCAATTAGTTTATATAGCTACTCCGCATTCTCATCACTATGAACATGCACGTCTTTGCCTGATGAAAGGTAAACCTGTTTTATGCGAAAAAGCATTTATGGCAAATGCCCGGCAGACAGAAGAAATACTAAAATTAGCCAGGGAGAAGAATCTCTTTATCACAGAAGCTATATGGACACGTTATATGCCTTTATCCAAAAAGATAAATGAAATCCTTGATAGTGGAGTAATTGGAAAACCGACAATGCTGTCTGCCAATCTCGGGTATGACATAGACCATAAAGAGCGTGTTATAAAACCGGAGCTGGCAGGTGGAGCTTTATTGGATATAGGTGTATATCCGATCAATTTTGCTTCTATGGTATTCGGGACGGATGTAAAAGAAATAGTCTCTTCATGTATAAAGACAGATACAGGAGTGGACGGACAGGAAAGCATCACCTTTGTTTTCAACAATGGAAATATGGCCGTACTTCATAGCACTATTTTTGCAATAACAGACCGACAGGGGATTATATCCGGTGATAAAGGGCATCTGATTGTAGAAAATATAAATAATCCGCAACGGGTATATGTTGTTTCAAAAGATTATGAGGTTATTGCCCAATACGATTGCCCTCCACAAATAACCGGATTTGAATATGAGGTCAATGCATGTATCGAAGCTTTGGAAAACGGTTGGTTGGAGTCTCCTTATATGCCTCATGAAGAAACATTACGCATTATGCAGATAATGGACAAACTGAGGGAAGAATGGGGCGTTAAGTATCCTTGGGATTAATTAATGGATGTTTTGCCATTCTGTTTTTCTTATTTATCTTACCTTTGTTGGTCGAAATCTAATTAGAATATATTGAACTAAACCCTAATGATGAAAGCAACTATCTATTTATTTACTGTATTTTTATTGATTGGTTTTTGTTCTTGTAGTGAATCTCACTTTATAAGCAATGAGAATGAACGAAACCAGATTCTTTCTGATTTTGAGAAAAAGAAGAAAGAACTACCTGATGGAGACCTGTTTAATGTATTTAACCAGGATCTGCCTGTAAAAGAGAAAGAAGCGCTCACATTTTTGTATGCCTATATGCCTGTAAGTGATATTGCAGACTATGATGGCGAATTTTACAGGCAAAACGTACAGAGTGCTTTTCGTGCTCAACAGGAAATGCCGTGGGGAAGTCGTATCCCGGAACGTGAATTCCGTCATTTCGTATTGCCTATACGGGTGAACAACGAGAATATGGACGATTCCCGCCAGGTATTTTATGCAGAACTGAAAGACAGGATAAAAAACATGAATATGCATGATGCAGTGCTGGAAGTAAATCACTGGTGTCATGAAAAAGTAATCTATATGCCTTCCGATGCACGTACCAGCTCTCCGTTAGCCAGTGTACGTACAGCTTACGGACGCTGTGGCGAAGAATCAGTCTTTTTAGTAGCTGCACTTCGTTCTGTGGGAATCCCTGCAAGACAAGTGTATACTCCGCGTTGGGCCCATACGGATAGTAACCACGCATGGGTAGAGGCCTGGGTAGATGGCGAATGGTATTTTTTGGGAGCCTGTGAGCCCGAACCGGTTTTAAATCTGGGATGGTTCAATGCCCCTGCAAGCCGTGGAATGCTGATGCATACAAAAGTGTTCGGACGTTATAATGGTCCTGAGGAAGTAATGAATACTACTCCTTATTATACGGAAATAAATGTAATAGATAATTATGCATCATCAGCCAAGACGAAGATAAAAGTAGTAGATGCAACTAACAATCCGGTAAAAGACGCAAGAGTAGATTTTAAAATATACAACTATGGAGAATTCTATACTGTTGTTTCGCGCCAGACTGATGAGAACGGTATGAGTTCGCTTACTGCCGGTAAAGGAGATATGCTTGTGTGGGCTTCTAAAGACGGAAAGTTTGGATACAGTAAACTCTCTTTCGGAAAAGATGCAGACATAACTATTACTTTGGATAAAAAAGAAGGTGAAGAATATGCCATCACCATGGATATAACTCCTCCGGATGAAAGTGCTGATATTGTGAAAGTAACTCCTGAACAACGTGCTGAAAATGACCGTCGTATGGCATACGAGGATTCGATACGAAACGCATACGTTGCCACTTTTATAGATGAAGCGAAAGCCAAGGCTATTGTTGCAAAGTTTGTTCCGGATACGGCAGGACTGGCAAACATTCTTATTGCTTCCAGGGGAAATCACAATGAGATAGTTTCTTTCCTGGAAAATAGTCCGAAAGATAAACGTGCACAGGCCCTGACATTATTGAAAGTGATAGCGGAAAAAGATTTGCGTGATACCCCTGCATCCGTATTAAGTGATCATTTGATAAATACTCCGCAAAGCAATTCTGCACTTTACGATAAATATATTCTCAATCCTCGTGTCGGATATGAGATGCTTACTCCATATAAATCTTATTTTGCAAAAGAGCTGGATAAGGATTTTGCCGAACAAATAAAACAAGATCCCATGAAATGGATAGAGTGGTGTCGTAACAATATCACGATCCGTAATGATCTTAATAATCCTACATGTCCTATTTCACCGGCAGGCGTATGGCGTAGTAGAGTTGCTGATGTCACTTCACGGAATATTTTCTTTGTATCGGTATTGCGCAGTTTGGGAGTAGCATCCCGCGTTGACCCGGTGACAGGTAAAATACAATATGCAGATTCTTCTGATAAATGGATTGATGTCAACTTTGAAGAGTTGCGTACGGAAGTTGCACCTAAAGGTAAAGTTAAACTCCAGTACACTCCTGTGAGATCATTAATGAATCCGAAATATTATTCGCAGTTTACTCTGGCTCGTTATACTGATGGTGAGTTTAAAACATTGCGTTTCGGTAGAAGTGATAACAGTACCTGGGAAGGACTTTTTAAGAACCCAAAAGAACTGGATGCCGGATATTACATGCTTGTTACAGGAGCACGTATGGCTAAGGGAGGTGTTTTGAACAATATAACTTTCTTCAATGTATCTCCGGATAAAACAGCAACAGTGCAACTTGCTATGCGCGACAATCCGGATGAAGTAAAAGTTGTGGGTACCATAAACTCGGAAGCTACTTTCCTTCCTAAAGGCTCGACGGAAAAACAAAGCATCCTGCAAACAAGCGGACGTGGATATTTTGTAGTAGCCATATTAGGACCGGGACAGGAACCAACAAACCATGCACTCAGGGATATTGCTGCACTGAAAAATGATTTTGAACAGTGGGGAAGAAGCATGATATTCCTGTTTACTGATGAGCAGAAAATGAATGGATTTAATCCTGCTGATTTCCCGGGACTACCTAATACGATAACGTATGGTGTGGATGTAGACGGAAGTATTCTGAATATGATAAAAGAAAGTAATGAACTTACAAATATGACTTTACCGATCTTTGTTATCGGGGATACATTCAACAGAGCTGTATTTATTTCCCAGGGATATACAATCGGACTGGGAGAGCAGTTAATGAAGGTGATTCATAAGTTGTAGAAGTCAGCTTTATATTATTCCGGACTTGATCTGAGATTTCCTTTATATTAATTTAATGGAGACCCCGGATCAAGTCCGGTTACGTTTGGAAATTATAATATTAAAGAGACTATCTCAAAGGTCAATATTATGTATTAGCCCGCAACATTGGAATTTATGCTTCTAATCATTCTCCAGAAGGCTCTCTTAACACCCCAGATTACGCTTTATCATCGCTCACTTAGGATTATTTACATTTTTCCCTTAACTTTATAGTATATCTGCTTACACTTTATAACCTGTTTTTTAGTCCACTCGGATATTTGATTACCTTTTTCTTTTTTCTTTTTACGTATCTTCATATTTACTTTTCTATTAATTAGTATTTTTCTTACTTTTGTTGTAAACAATATTCTAATTATTCTTTTGAAGTTTATTCCCCCAAATTAGGTTTTGAACATATAAGATGTACAATAAAATGGCACAAATTGTATTGGAAGATTTGCCTTTACATGAAAGGGAAGAGTTTCTGGCTAAAATTAGCTGGGACACGGAAGAAAGGAAAAGACTCGTTGCTGACTTGCAGAAAAACTGTAATAGATACAGGATTACTCAAAATGCAAAACTTATTGTTTTAGGTCAGCCGATAACCCATACTATAACTAAAACAGAATGGGGAATTTCTTATAAAATAAATAATGGGATTGAAGCTGAGGTCTCCGTACTTAAAGAAGAACAAGAATTAGATGGCGGGTGGAAAGAATTATTCTCTTTAATGAAGAAACTAACAAGTCCACTTCAGAAAATTATTTTTAAATTATCATTGAAAGGATACATATTAGAAGTAGCCAATCGTGGAGAAATTTTAGAGAGATGGAATACAGTAAAGACTGAATTTATTGATGATGAGAGTTTTTCTGATATAATTCAGTTAGGAGATAAGGATTATTTGGATCCACTTCAGAGTATAAGAAAAAATATCATTTATCAGCTGTTTTTCTTCAGTTTATATAAACCAGATTTCCGTTCCGGGCAATCTGTGAATACTATAGGTAAAGATGTATTTTTACAGTCTGTGATTTTTCCGGAATGTAATTTTAAAACGGACGTTGAAGAAAAAATATATGAAAGAAATAGAGGTTATTCTTTTTATAATCAATATACCATTAATCAAAAGATTGATAGAGGGCAAATAAAAAGTCTTTATAAGAAGAAATATAAGCAGTTTATGATTCAAAATACGGGTTCTGATAATGAAATAAGTGATTATTTCATATCCTATGATTCTAAATATAAAATTCTTGAAGAGACGGGTACCTTGATTCACAGTAAAACAGTTTTCCAGGAAAATGTGAACGATAATTTGTATTATAAATCTGATATAGAAATTGAACTAATTAATAAATAGTTATGGGACAGTTATATATACCGGATGAATCTTGGTTAATATGTTCGGATGGTATGACTACTAAACAGCTAAAAGTAACCAGTCAATCATCTGTCAAAATAGCTGGTGGGAAGCTGGCTGCAACAATTAAAGATCGCACCGGAAGTAACTTTGTTTGCGGGAAAATGCTTATTGCAGGCGCAATACTTGGGGCGGCAATAGCTTCAATAGTGGTCATAACAGGAGGATTGGGTTTTATAGCTGCCGTTAGTGTTACAGTAGGTGGTATAATAGCAGGTGGTGCTATTGGAACTTTAATTAGTATAATTCCTTGTTTTTGTGCTCTTTTCACAATGCCATATAATTGGATTGGTTGTCATCCTAATGTCTTTTTTGAAAGAAAACCGGCTTTATTGGAAAATGCAACATTAGCTTGCTTACTAGGTGGTAAAGTTGAAATACATATTTTCAAAGAGTTTGCAAACCATCGATTATCTGAAATAAGAAAAAATATATTTATCGAAGCTTTTCTCCAATCTCTAAAAGTAGCTATTTTTATGAATTTCCCGAAAACCTTTATATTCGGTAATGTGGCTGTAGACGTAGCTTTACATTTTTACACTGGCCCTTTGGCTGATAAATTAAGAACCTTTAAATTTGCATTAGATAACCCGGGGGATGCGCTTAAAATCTCTGAATATGAAAGAGGCAGTTTGAACATATCAACAAATTCGAGTAGATTTCAGTCTTCTCTGTCTTATGCTGGAGATGGCAATAATCCTGTAAGTGACTGGGATGGTGACCAAACTAAATTATTGCAGTATGAAGTAGATTATGAAGTTGGTGAAGGAAATGATCCTATGGAAGGAACTCAGTCAAATGCTTTTCGTCATGCTTTGTGGCAAGCTGAAATAACGGAAGAATTAGGATATGGCTCAGCAGTAGGTGCAGGAAATGCACATGAGAATAATCCGAATATTAAATATAACGAAAGTGGATATGCTACAATGAATGAGGCGGATACGTATGTCGATTTACGAAATAATGAAATAGGACGCGCAATAGGACTGCAAAATCCCGATATTCCTCAGAACGTATTAGCCGATAAAGTGTTGGATTATTACTATGAATATGGATTATGGGAAGTTGTAAGGACCCAGGATGGAAGATTCTTACCTGTACAAGTAAGATTACCGGAAGAACAATATAATGAGTTGAAGCTGGCTATCGCTAACATGAATTGATATGGTTACTTAGATAACGCACTGGAAACACGTCTTACAAATTCTCCTAATGATAATCCACCAGGGTTTGGTTTATCACAAGAGGCTGTGAAATGGTTTAGATCAATCCCACGAACAAATTATTAAGTATGAAATACATAAATATCTTATTAATGATTATGTTGTTAACAGGTTGTTCCAAGAAGTCTGTTATGGAAAAAATAGGAGATTATATGGATGAAAGAGAATGTGATACCATTATTTTATCTGATTTTACCGATTTTGAGTGGGATAGTGTTTTTATTAATAATTCATTAAAAGGAGGAAGTCTCTCTTTGTTTGAAGATTGGGGAATTGACTGTAATAACTTAAGGAAATCTGATTATTTAAATAGTGGAAAAGGGACAGAATCAGCAGCTATAGTGTATTTTATTAATAAAAAAAGTGTTGTCTATGTAGATATAGTTCCTGCAAAAGGATGCGGAATTGATGTAAGGGATAAGTTTCTCTTTAGATTACCAGCTCCCAATTATTATGTTTTTATCCCAAAAGATAAGGCTATATTTGAGATTATTAATCGAAATACCCTTATCTTAAGAGAATAAGTTTACTATATTTCTTCTAAGAGGACTAACAATCAACGTCCAGCACCCCAATCGTCTCCCTCACCACCTCAGCCGACGTTTTCTGTATCTCATACTCATCAATGTGAACCGTTCCTCCCATTGACACAGTCGGATTGCGATATACCATTTTACTACCTATCGTTTCCCTGGCGGAGAAATGAAACTCTTTCGCTCCCGTCTCTTTTGCCAGCCTTGCAATATTATTCTTATTAACACCGCATCCCGGCATGATAATTATATCATTCCCGGCGCGTGTCACAAGTTCTTTTAACAAAGAAATACCTTTCTCAGCGTTATCCTGTTGTCCGGAAGTAAGTATACGTTTACAACCAAGAGAGATAAGGTCGTCCAATGCTTTATAAGGATCTCTGCACATATCAAAAGCCCGGTGGAAAGTGACGGGTTTACCTCCGGCTGCGCGGATTAATTCATTCATCACTTCTTTATCTACATCACCTTCCGGAGTGAGGCATCCGAATACGACTCCGTCTACATCCGTTTCACATGCCATTTCGATATCCCGTATCATGATTCTCTGCTCAGTCTTATCATAAAGAAAATCTCCACCTCTCGGCCGGATAATCACATTAAGGGCAGTTGTCGTAAGCATTTCACGGGCAGTTATTATCTCTCCATAAGAAGGAGTAGTGCCACCTTCCGGCATTCCGGCACAAAGTTCTACCCTGTCGGCGCCACCTTTTTGAGCTTCTACTGCACTCTCTACCGAATTAGCACATATTTCGATTGTATATTTTTTCATGAGGTATGTATGGATTATAAATTATTAATGCAGAACAAAAGTAAGGATTAAAACCATAATAACAAACACGCTTTTTATTTGCATTTTGTTGCTGTGTGAGATTTCTTGTTATAAACATTAAAGTTTGATGAATTATTGTTGTATAAATATTAATAAAATCTCTACCTTTGCTTTATACTTTTTACCATAGTAATACATGACAAAGACTGAACGAGATTATATCATTTCCCTTATAAAACGAGAAGTAATTCCTGCTATTGGTTGCACTGAGCCTATTGCCGTAGCATTGGCCGTAGCAAAATCCAGAGAAACTTTGGGTAAATTGCCGGAAAAGATACAAGTACATCTCAGTGCAAATATCCTGAAAAATGCAATGGGAGTAGGGATACCCGGCACGGGAATGATCGGTCTTCCGATTGCTGTTGCCCTGGGTGCTTTGATCGGTAAATCACAATACCAGTTGGAAGTATTAAAAGAAAGTAATCCGCTGGCAGTGGAAAAGGGTAAGAAGTGGATCGAAGAAAAGCGCATTGATATCCGTCTCAAAGAAGATATTACCGAAAAATTGTATATAGAAGCTATCTGTGAAGCAGATGGAGAAAAGGCAGTTGCAATCATTGCCGGAGGACATACGAACTTTATTTTTATTTCGAAAGGAAGTAATGTGCTGTTGGATCAGAAAATGAAATCAACGGAAGAAGAAACAGAAGAGAATATATGTCTTAGTTTCCGGAAAGTATATGATTTCTCCTTAACTGCTCCCATAGAGGAAATACGCTTTATCCTGAAATCAGCAGAATTAAATAAGAATGCGGCGGAAGAAGCCTTCAAAGGTGATTACGGACATGCTTTGGGAAAAACAATGAAAGGCCGGTATGAGCATCAGATCATGGGACAATGTATGTTCTCACGTATTCTTTCTTATACCTCATCTGCCTGTGATGCCCGTATGGCAGGTTCGATGATACCCGTAATGAGCAACTCCGGCAGTGGAAATCAGGGAATTGCCGCAACACTTCCGGTAGTAGTATATGCCGAAGATACGCATAAAAGCGAAGAACAACTGATCCGTGCATTGACATTAAGCCATCTTACTGTAATCTATATTAAACAAAGCCTGGGACGTCTGTCTGCCTTTTGTGGTTGTGTGGTAGCAGCTACAGGCTCCAGTTGTGGAATTACTTACCTGATGGGAGGAAATTACGAGCAGGCAACTTTTGCCGTGAAAAATATGATAGCAAATCTTACCGGTATGATCTGTGACGGAGCTAAACCCAGTTGTGCCATGAAACTTACCAGCGGAGTTTCTACAGCCGTTCTTTCAGCCATGATGGCTATGGAGGGGAAATGTGTCTCTTCCGTAGAGGGTATTATAGATGATGATGTGGATAAATCAATACGAAACCTTACCCTGATCGCTTCTGAAGGAATGTGTGAAACTGACAGGCTGGTACTGAAAATAATGACTGGAAAATAAACTTTTATCCAAACAAAAAGACGGGTAAATACCCGCCTTTCACATTGTTTTATAAGAGAGACTTATTTGATAATGAAATAAATCCGTATTATTTCTTCATTAATTGCATCCGCTGCATCCACATTCACTTTCTCCGCAGTCATCATCTCCGCATCCGCAGCCACATCCACCGGCACCGCTCATCATATTAAGCATTCCCTGTACCTCTTCGTTTGTAGCAGGACGAGACTCAAGGATTTCACCCGAGAAAGTCAAGTCGTCACCTGCAAGCGGGTGGTTAAGATCCATAACAACAACTTCGTCTTTTACCTCAACAACAGTACCGTTAAGACGTCCGCCGTCAGCAGTCATCAATGGAACCACATTACCGGCAAAGATCTGTTCGTTATCAAATTTGCCGTCTATTTCAAATATGTTTTTAGGCAAATCCATAACATGTTCGTCGCTGTAGTCTCCGTAAGCTTCAGCATAAGGTATAGTGAATTCGAATTTGTCACCGGCCTTTAAGTCCTTCAATTGATTTTCGAAAGCTTCAAGTGTAGTTCCTAATCCGGTGATGAATTGGAAAGGCTGTTCTTTTGTTGCTTTCTCAACCAAATCTTTTTCTCCCTCGTCTGTCACGTACAAATCATAAGCAACAGTGATGTACTTGTTTTGGATATCTTCCATTTGAAAATTCATTTATATTATTAATCAGATTATTCTGAGAGTGCAAAGATATTAATTATTTTTCAATGAACTCTTTCGCGTATGCAATTTTCAGATTATTAAGTGCTTTTTGAAGAATACTGAGAGGACAGCCGACGTTGATTCTCATAAATCCTTTGCCCTCTTTTCCAAACATTTCTCCGTCATTAAGCGCCAGATGAACTTTATTAACAAAGAAGTCATTAAGTTGTTTCTGTGATAAGCCTAATTCTCTGCAATCAAGGAAAACAAGATAAGATGCCTGAGGACGTATAACCTTTATCTTAGGTGTATTTTCTCTGGTAAAAGTATCAATATAATCTACATTCTTCTGAAGGTATTCAATCAATTGTCCCAGCCATTCCTCACCATGTTCGTAAGCTGCAACTATGGGTTGAAAAGCGAATACATGCCCGTGGGCCGTTCCGCATTTCTCAATATAAGAGCTGTACTTCTCTTTTAAGTCCTGATTTTCTGCGATAGCATATGCGCTACCCAGCCCCGGTATGTTAAACGCTTTGCTGGCAGCCATCATTGTGATGGAATTGTAACGTGCCTTATCCGAGATTGTGGCAAAAGGAATATGCAGGTTTCCCGGCAATGTAAGGTCTGCATGAATTTCATCAGAGATTACAGGCACATTATTTTCGTAACATATCTCTGCTATCTCATTCAGCTCTTCCCGGCTCCATACGGCTCCGCCCGGATTGTGCGGATTACAAAGTATAAAGAGTTTACACTCTTTTATCAATTCCCTGAACCGGGGAATGTCCATGCGGTATTGTCCGTTTTCCAATATCAGCGGGTTAAAAACAGGTATTCTCCCGTTGCTTTCCGTAAAAATAAAGAAAGGATGATATACGGGTGTCTGCATCAATATTTTGTCCTGAGGTTTTGTCAGGCTCTGTATGGCATAAGCCAGGCCGGCTACTACGCCCGGGATAAATTGTAATGTCTCTTTCGCAATCTCCCAGCCGTATCTTCTATTGATCCATTTTTGAATAGCCTGAAAATAACTTTCCGGCTGTAAAGTATATCCCATAATACCATTTTCGCAGCTTTTACGGATTGCATCCATAATAAATGGAGGTGTACGGAAATCCATATCAGCTACCCACATGGGGATAAGATCGTTCCTTCCCCAGTGTTCGGCAACACCGTCTGTCTTTACAGAATCTGTGTTATGCCGGTCGATTATTTCATCAAAGTTATATTCCATATTATAATGTTATTAAGTAAGTTGTATCTTCCTTAGGCTGTGGACGTTACAAACGGCTTTACTTGGGTTATTCTGCCCCCGCGGGGGCAGAGGGTTTGCCCTGAGCAGGGCAATGGTGTTGCCCCCGCGGGGGCAGAGGTCACAACGTAAGGACGTTATATAGCTGTGCCTCCATTGGTTATATAGTCCCATCTCACTTGTTTGTATCTGTCGACTTCCTTAAGCCCTGTTTTTCCTCTTTTGTAGGTTTATGCATAAGCTCTTCTAAAAAAGTAAAATCGATATCCTGCATCCGCTTTTCCGCTTTTTTGCTGAATTTGAAGTGCATTTTTACCCGTTTAATCTTCTGGCGTGTCACCTCTTCTTTAGAGTCGGAAGGTTCGCTGCTGACTGTTGCATAAAAATATCCCAAATCGCCCAGCATGACTGTATTTCCGTCAAGAACCTTTGTCATAATAACCTCTTTCAGTCTTGAGATAACCATCCTTCCCAAATCCGGATCGAGAGGAGTCATGTCTGTGACTAATTTTGCTACCTGGTCTTCCGTGATGGTAGTTCTTTGTTTCACATAAGGATACCACTTGTCGCCTCCTTCTTCATTTAAATTTTTCTTTCTATTCTTTCCTATATATAAGGTCATAACGAACTGATTGTTTACTTGTTTTTATTATTGGGCTTCCAAAGTTAGCCAAATAATGGTTAATGGGGAATAAGAGGCTATTTAAATTTTCTATGGTAAATCCGGCAGGGCCGGGTTTTTAAGTTTGTTCTTAACCGGAGATAATTTACTTAAGCTGTTACTGCTCTTGTACTATTCCCCATTGTGTGTTGGGTGTATCTCCCATTTCCAGTATTAATTTACCTCCTTGCAATAACCCGGAAGCCGGGAAAAAGAATGTATTGAGTTCTTTACCGTTTAATGTGGCACTCTGTATATATTTATTCTTTCGTGATACATTGTTTGCTTCAATGGTGAAAGTCTTTCCACGATTGTAACGTTTGCCCAGGTCGATAACTATTTTTTCGAATAGCGGACTGGCAATTTCATAAACCGGATCTACACGACAACCTCCGTCTGTCTGGAACAAACCGATAGCTGCCATAACAAACCATGCGCTCATTTGTCCCTGATCTTCATCACCAAGATAAGCGTTGGCAATGCCACTGCCATAATACTTATCGATAATAGACCGGCTCCACTTTTGGGTAAGCCAGGGTTTTCCTGCCCAGTTAAACAGAAAGGCGAAATGCATGGATTGCTGGTTGCCCTGCACTACCGGATAATCCCAGTATTGGTCGTTAGGAGCATTGTATCGCCAGGGTTCGCTTACGGAAAATCCCCAGTTCAATCTCTCTACGAAAGTTTCTTTACCAATGTAATTGATAAGTCCGGGAACATCCTGAGGCACAAAGAAGCTGAGCTGCCAGGCATTTCCTTCTACGTAGTGGTGATTACGTCCGGAAAGGAACGGATCGAAGTCCGGAATAAAAGCACCCGTAGTATCTCTCATGTGTGCATATCCGTTTGTCGGATTGATTGCATTTTTCCACCACTGTCCGCGGTCGTTAAATATATTATATTCTTTGTATTTACCTAACGATTTGGCAAACTGGCCTACTGTCCAGTCGTCATACGAATATTCCAGCGTATTAGAGAAACGGCCTTTTTCAATAGGTACATATTTATACCGGAGATAGGGTAGTAAATCCCTGTTTCCTGCAAAACCACCGGCTACTTCGGTTGCGGGTGTGGTCTGCATTTTTTTTACTGCTTCAAATGCCTTTTCCGTATCGTAATCGCGTATTCCCATTTGATAGGTGCTTACAATCAGTGGTATCTCATGTTCGGCTACCATTACCGGAATATATTCCATCCCGGCAGGGCCTTTCGCCAGCCAACCGTTTGCATCATACATAGCTAGTTGTGAATGTACCCATTTGGATGACCACTCAGGAGTTACAAGATTCCAAAACTGATTCAGGTTCCAGAATGTATTCCAGAAAGCATCGCAACCCAGGGCAAGATGTTCGGGGTTATCAAACTTCCGTACCTTTTCATCCGGCGAAACCCATTCACCATTTACATCACTCCATGTATTGCGGCAGAGGGCACGGTACATATTGGTATAGAAACGTATTTTTTCCAGTCGGTCGTTGGTAGAAATAGCTACACGGTTGAAAATCTCATTCCATACATTTCGCTGGTTTTGTACAATGGCATCAAAATCCCAGTTGAAAGGACGGGATATCTCGGTTTCAAGATTAAGCCAGGCATTTTGTATACTTACTAAAGAAATTCCGGAACGAACCTGGATGACAGGATTTGTTTTTGTATCGAATTCAACAAACATCCCTGCATCTTTAATGTCTTTTCCTTGTATCTTGAAATCGCTGATTACCCGGTCGTTGATCCAACCACCTATGTTTTTTACAGGTTGGTCAAATTCAATAGCAAAATGAATGATATACTCCTGGTCAGCATCTTCGCTCCATACATGGGGGCGGGGAGAAAGTTGATGGCTGTATCCCTCAATGCGGTAGTCACTGACTTTATTCATCCGGATATCTACCAGGCGGTAATCATATTCCGAAGGAATGTGAAGGTCTATCATGATACGCCCGTCTGTGTGGCCTGGAAATGTATACCGTTGAAAACCGGCACGGGTAGTTGCAGTAACTTCTGCCTGGATATCCGTATCTGTCATATATACTTTATAGTAGCCGAGTGGAGCTTCTTCAGTACGTTTATCAATCCGCGAACGGTATCCTTCGTCCGGTTTGAACTGATCGCCTACTTTAATTTTTAATTCGCCGTTGGTAGGCATCATTCCCAAGCCTGCCATAGTCCATTCGTGTATATGGCTAAAGCATCCCAGCGTTTCGAAAGTAGGTTGATAGCCTGATTGCCAGCCCATGTTCTGGTTGTCGGGACTCATCTTTACCATACTGAAAGGCATCCAGGGTCCCGGAGCGATCATCCAACGCGAATGCCCCGAACCGATCTGAGTATCCACATAATCAGCGTAAGTTTGCAATTGTTGGGGACTGCGTATGATGTTTCCTTCCTGTAATACTTTGTTTCCTGCAAGAATCCGGTATTTACTCTTTTGTTTTTTGAGTACAGCCGGCATCGGTGCTTCAAAAATATAACGTGCCGTATCCAATACAGCTTTAAAAATAGGCTTTCCATCTAATTCGACAGCCAGTTCGGGATTGCCGGAGAGATGTTCCATATCAATAAGCAAAGGTTGATATCTGTTTCCGTCATTTTCTGTTTCATAACTGGCTGTAGTTACATTTCTGATGAATGCAGGGTCGTTGTCTTCTTGTAAAATCACCTTTCTGGGTGCTTCGAGATATATCTGGTCGAAGATTATCCAGCTACCTTCCAGTATGGAGATGGTAATATTGTTCCCTCCGGTCTTAATTTCATCCGAAGTAAACCCGAATTCCAGAAGTTGCTCCTTTGCCTCAGTTAAATCTCCTTCTATAGACTGAATGGAAGAACCTTTAATAGAAAACTTCTTCTCGATTGAATTGAGGGTGACCTTTACTTCGGAACGATTTGGATGTGAATCTACCAGATCGATCACTAATTTCCATAAACCGCTTTTGGGTTTGTCGGTAATATTAAACAGAATATTTATATCATGAGTACGCCATCCGGATGTTCCCCATGTTCCTCCCCAGGTATCATCAGGGCCGGGAAGTGTATACGGAAAATCTGTTTCCGGTTGGGATTTACCAATAAGATAATAACGATCTTCATAGCCGAAATCTTTTTCAAGAAAGCGCTTGTACTCTGATGGGCCGAGTGCGAACTCAGCACCGGAATTGTCGGCTGTGCCGATTCTCCACACAACATTAGATGCGATGGCCTGGTAAAATGAAAGGAAAGATAATAAAAAGAATAAAGCGGATTTAGTCATATAATCAATGTATTTGTATTATTTCATCTTCATTTACACCCGTGTACAAATCTATGGCTACAAACAATTCTCCCATATAATTAGCTATGTTCATACATACTGTGTGTTGCACAAATGTCTTGATATTTTCTTTTGAATACAAATATTCTTTGCTTTTTCTTTAATAAAGACTTACTTTTGTAGAACATCATATCTGGTAATATATATGAAAATAGACCATAGCAGCAATAAACCCCTTCATTTGCAGGCAGAAGAACTATTGCGAAAACTGATAGAATCAGAAGAATATAAAAACGGGAAGTTATTGCCTAATGAAGTAGATTTGTCTGCACAATTGAATATTTCAAGAAATACCTTGCGGCAGGCAATTAATAAGCTTGTTTTCGAAGGATTATTATTGCGTAAAAAAGGATATGGCACAAAGGTAGTAAAGAAAGGAATAGTAGGTGGGGTTAAAAACTGGCTTAGTTTCTCTCAGGAGATGAAAATGTTGGGGATTGATATCCGTAATTTTGAGCTGCATATAAGTTGGAAACTGCCTTCTGACGAAATCACTAATTTCTTTGAGATTAATTCCACTACCCGTTGCATGGTGTTAGAGCGATTACGGGGTAATAAGGAATATCCGTTTGTTTATTTCATCTCATACTTCAATCCTGCAATTCCTTTGACGGGTGAAGAGAATTTTATCCGTCCCCTATACGAGATACTACAAAATGATTATAATATTATAGTAAAGACAAGTAAAGAAGAGATATCTGCCCGTTTAGCCGGTGAACATATCGCGGAGAAACTGGAAATTAAAGCCAGTGAACCCATATTGATCAGGAAGCGTTTTGTCTATGATGTAAACAATGTTCCTGTCGAATATAATGTAGGCTACTACCGTGCTGATAGTTTCACTTATACCATTGATGCGGAGAGGTGATATACAATAAGCAGCTTTCTGTTTTTGATGGATGTTGCAGATATGCTGCTTACCTTTAATTATAATATTACAAAGTGCATGCTGATTAATCTTTTCATTTGCCTAAACAATAGTTATAATCGGTGATAAAATGGGATAATTTAGGGTCGTTTACTTACAGTTATTAATTTTTTTGTGAAATTTTTATTCAATTTGTTTGGTGTTTATAAAAGAAGCCTTACCTTTGCAACATAATTAAAAAAAATAATTGTTACGTATATGAATACAACATTATTTATTAGCCTAATTTCTCTAAATATTGTCAGCCTCGTGGTGGTCATTCTATCAAGGAGCTTGAGAAAGGTTATGTATAATTGATTGTATAAATATGAAATATATTGAAGCCTTTCTCACAATGATGAGAGAGGCTTTTTAATTAAATGGAAAAAGATGAAGAAGCAGTTACGTAGTTCACTCAGTACACAAGGTCGCCGGATGGCAGGTGCAAGAGCACTTTGGGCAGCCAATGGAATGAAAAAAGAGCAAATGGGCAAACCTATTATTGCGATAGTCAATTCATTTACCCAGTTTGTGCCGGGACATGTACATCTGCATAATATCGGGCAGAAAGTGAAAGCGGAAATCGAAAAGCTGGGATGCTTTGCGGCTGAATTCAATACGATAGCCATTGACGATGGTATAGCCATGGGGCATGATGGAATGCTTTATTCCCTTCCTTCACGTGATATCATAGCAGATAGTGTAGAATACATGGTGAATGCACATAAAGCTGATGCAATGATCTGTATCTCTAACTGCGATAAAATTACTCCCGGAATGCAGATTGCGGCTATGCGTCTGAACATTCCTACCGTATTTGTTTCAGGTGGTCCTATGGAAGCCGGAGAACTTAACGGACAGCATCTGGATCTTATCGACGCGATGATAAAATCAGCAGATGACACGGTTAGCGATGAAGAAGTGAAGAGGATTGAAGAACGTGCATGTCCTTCCTGCGGAAGCTGTTCCGGCATGTTCACTGCCAATTCGATGAACTGCTTGAACGAAGCAATCGGTCTGGCACTGCCGGGTAACGGAACGATTGTTGCAACTCACGAAAATCGTACACGCTTGTTTGAAGAAGCTGCCAAACTGATTGTAGATAATGCTTATAAATATTATTTTGAAGGAGATGAAAGTGTACTTCCCAGAAGTATCGCTACCCGTCAGGCATTCCTGAATGCTATGACGCTTGATATTGCAATGGGCGGTTCTACCAACACCGTTCTCCACCTTCTCGCAATTGCTAATGAAGGAGAAGTAGACTTTACAATGGATGATATTGATATGCTTTCGCGAAAAGCACCCTGTTTATGTAAGGTAGCACCTAATACACAGAAGTATCATATTCAGGATGTAAACCGTGCAGGAGGTATCATGGCTATCATGGACGAATTGAGTAAAGCCGGTCTTATTGATACATCAGTAAAACGTGTAGACGGAATGACATTGGCGGAGGCAATAGATCAATACAGCATTACCAGCCCGAATGTAACGGAAAAAGCTTTGCAGAAATATAAAAGTGCTCCCGGCGGGCGTTTCAGCCTTGAAATGGGTTCGCAAAGTACTACTTTTAATAATTGTGATACAGATCGTGCAGAAGGCTGTATCCGTGATATGGAACATGCTTACTCCAAAGACGGCGGACTCGCCGTTTTGAAAGGCAATATTGCACAAGATGGCTGTGTGGTTAAAACAGCCGGAGTTGACGAAAGTATCTGGAAATTTACCGGACCTGCCAAGGTCTTTGATTCGCAGGAAGCTGCTTGCGAAGCCATACTAAAAGGGCGAGTCGTTAGCGGCGATGTAGTTGTCATTATTCATGAAGGACCTAAAGGCGGGCCTGGGATGCAGGAAATGCTTTATCCTACTTCTTATATTAAATCCCGTCATTTAGGAAAAGAATGTGCACTTATAACTGATGGACGTTTTAGTGGAGGCACTTCCGGATTGAGTATCGGACATATATCGCCGGAAGCTGCGGCAGGAGGAAATATCGGCAAACTTCAGGATGGAGATATTATTGAAATAAACATTCCTGAAAGAACCATAAACGTAAAATTGACGGATGAAGAACTGGCAGCCCGACCAATGACTCCTGTCACCCGTGAACGTCATATCTCTAAGAGTCTGAAGGCTTATGCAAGCATGGTAAGCTCAGCAGACAAAGGAGCAGTAAGAATAATTGAATAACTTACAATTTGCTGATTTACAACTTACTATTTAATGAATTGTAAAATCAGTAGAGCGGAATCACAAACTTAAAATGTAAATTCTAAATGGTAGATAATAAATCCAAAATAACAGGTGCCGAAGCATTGATGCGTTCATTAGAGCATCATGGTGTAAAACACATTTTTGGTTATCCCGGTGGTACCATAATGCCAACGTTCGACTCATTATTTGATCATCTTGATAAAATAAATCATATTTTGGTTCGGCATGAACAGGGAGCAGCCCACGCTGCAGAAGGTTATGCAAGAGTGTCCGGTGAAGTAGGCGTGTGCCTCGTAACAAGTGGCCCGGGAGCTACAAATACAGTCACAGGTATTGCTGATGCAATGATTGACAGTACTCCTATTGTTGTAATTTCAGGTCAGGTTGCGACTCCTTTCCTGGGAACAGACTTTTTTCAGGAAGTAGACTTAGTTGGTATCACTCAACCGATCTCCAAATGGAGCTACCAGATACAACGTGCTGAAGATGTGGCATGGGCGGTAGCCAGAGCTTTCTATATCGCAAAAAGCGGACGTCCCGGGCCTGTTGTATTAGACTTTGCCAAGAATGCACAGACAGAGATGACTGATTATGAACCAATGACACTTGACTTTATCCGCGGTTATGATCCGGAACCGGATACGGAAGCTGAAAACTTAATGGCAGCAGCCAGGCTTATCAACAGTGCTAAGAAACCATTGGTATTGGTAGGGCAGGGAGTAGAACTGGGTGATGCGCAGGAAGAGTTACGCGCATTCATTGAGAAAGCAGATTTACCTTGCGGTTGTACTATGTTAGGGCTTTCAGCTATTTCTACTGCACATCCGTTAAATAAAGGAATGTTGGGAATGCACGGAAATCTGGCTCCCAATGTAAAGACCAATGAGTGTGATGTTTTGATTGCTGTAGGTATGCGCTTTGATGATCGTGTGACAGGAAGGCTGGATACTTATGCCAAACAAGCTAAAGTAATACATCTGGATATTGATCCGTCTGAAATAGATAAGAACGTGAAAGTTGACATCCCGGTTTTGGGCAATTGCAAACAGACATTAGCGCAATTAACCGAACTCATTCAGGAAACCAAGCATACGGAATGGATCGACAGCTTTGCTGAATACGATGAGAAAGAATATCAACAGGTAATCGAAAAAGAAATATATCCGAAAGAGGGTCCCTTGAATATGGGGGAGGTAGTTCGTGCTGTAAGCGAAGCTACAAACAACGAAGCCGTGCTTGTAACGGATGTAGGTCAAAATCAATTAATGGCTACCCGTTATTTCAAATACAATAAGAATAGAAGTATAGTTACTTCCGGAGGATTAGGAACAATGGGATTCGGACTTCCGGCAGCTATTGGTGCCACTTTCGGAGCTCCTGAACGTACGGTTTGTGCATTTATGGGCGACGGAGGTTTGCAAATGTCTATACAGGAATTAGGTACTATTATGGAACAGAAAGCTCCGGTGAAAGTCATTCTCCTGAATAATAATTATCTGGGCAATGTGCGCCAATGGCAGGCTATGTTTTTCAATCGCCGTTATTCATTCACACCGATGATGAATCCGGATTACATGAAAATAGCAGAAGCCTACGGAATAAATGCAAGGCGGATATCAAAACGCGAAGAGTTACAAGACGCTATTGATGAAATGCTGAATACGGATGGTCCTTTCATTCTGGAAGCTCGTGTGATAGAAGAAGGTAATGTATTGCCAATGACCCCTCCCGGAGGTTGTGTAAACGAGATGTTATTGGAATGCTAACTATTTAAAACTTATTATTCACAATGGATAAAACATTATATACCTTAATAGTTCATTCGGAGAATATTGCCGGCTTGTTGAATCAGGTGACCGCAGTATTTACCCGTCGTCAGCTTAATATCGAAAGCTTAAATGTCTCGGCATCTTCTATAAAAGGAGTACATAAATATACCATAACTACCTGGGCAACTAAAGATGTAATAGAAAAGGTAGTGAAGCAGATTGAAAAAAAGATAGATGTTATTCAGGCTCATTATTTTACTGATGACGAAATATATTTCCATGAAATTGCTTTGTACAAGCTGTCAACTCCCGAATTTCAGGAGAATCCACTGGCTTCCAAAGTTATTCGCCGGCATAATGCCAGGGTAGTGGAAGTAAATCCTGTTTTCTGCATTGTTGAGAAGAATGGCATGAGTGAAGAGATCACTTCATTATTTAATGAACTAAAGTCTCAGAAATGTTTATTGCAGTTTGTACGTTCAGGACGTGTTGCAATTACAACCAGTTGTTTTGAACGCGTACATGAGTATCTTACCATGCGCGAAGATAAATATCTCAAATGTAAAAAAGAGCAGCAGTAATGGAGAAAAATAAAGTAGGTGCATACAATTTCGTTGCCGAACCTTTCCATGTAGATTTTACAGGACATCTTACCATGAGTGTATTGGGTAATCATCTTTTAAACTGTGCCGGATTCCATGCCAATGATCGTGGGTTCGGAATGGCTTCACTGAACGAGAATCATTATACCTGGGTATTATCCCGGCTGGCAATCGAACTGGAAGAAATGCCTTATCAGTATGAGGATTTCACCATTGAAACATGGGTTGAGAATGTTTACCGGCTATTTACAGACCGTAACTTTGCGGTGATAAACAAAGATGGGAAATATATCGGATATGCCCGTTCGATATGGGCCATGATTGATATGGCAACCCGTAAACCTGCTGATTTGTTAACTCTCCATAGTGGTAGTATTGTAGACTATGTGTTATCTGATAAAGAATGTCCGATAGAGAAATCTGGAAGGATAAAAGCTTCTACAACGACTCCGTTTGCTGAGTACCAGACAAAGTACAGCGATATTGATATTAACGGACACGTTAACAGTATCAAGTATATAGAGCACATGCTTGATCTTTTCCCGATCGAAATGTTCAGGGACAGAAAGATCAAACGTTTTGAGATAGCCTACGTAGCAGAGAGTTATTATGGCGATACGTTATCTTTCTATAAAGAAGATGTCGATGAGAATGAGTATCACATTGAAGTGAAGAAAAACGGAGAGGAAGTTGTGTGTCGCAGCAAAGTAGTCTTTAATCAGGGAATTTAATTTATAATTTATATAACTGTTTATTTAAAAAGAAAATAAAAATGGCAAAAATGAATTTTGGCGGTATTGTAGAGAATGTAGTAACCCGCGAAGAATTTCCATTGGAAAAAGCACGTGAAGTATTGAAAGATGAAATAATAGCTGTTATCGGTTACGGTGTACAGGGGCCCGGACAGTCTTTAAATCTGAGAGACAACGGATTCAACGTAATCGTTGGACAGCGAAAAGGGGGTAAGACCTGGGAAAAAGCAATCTCTGATGGTTGGGTACCCGGTGAAACTCTTTTTGATATCGAAGAAGCGTGCGAACGTGGAACTATCATCCAGTATCTTCTTTCTGATGCTGCACAAATCGAAGTATGGCCTAGAATCAAGAAATACCTGACTCCGGGTAAAGCTCTTTATTTCTCACACGGATTTGGTATTACTTACAAAGATCGTACGGGAATCGTGCCTCCGGCTGACGTTGATGTAATTCTTGTAGCTCCTAAAGGATCAGGTACATCACTTCGTACCATGTTCCTGGAAGGTCGCGGTTTGAATTCTTCTTTTGCTATTTTCCAGGATGCTACCGGAAGAGCTTTCGACCGTGTTGTAGCATTGGGTATTGGTGTAGGTTCAGGATACCTGTTTGAAACAGACTTCAAACGCGAAGTATATTCTGACCTTACCGGCGAACGTGGTACATTGATGGGAGCTATTCAGGGCCTGCTTCTTGCTCAGTATGAAGTACTTCGCGAAAACGGACATACTCCATCGGAAGCATTTAACGAAACGGTAGAAGAGCTTACTCAGTCACTAATGCCTCTTTTCGCACAGAATGGTATGGACTGGATGTATGCAAACTGTTCTACTACAGCACAACGCGGTGCACTTGATTGGATGGGACCTTTCCATGATGCAACTAAACCTGTATTCCAGAAATTATATTCGGAAGTAGCTTGTGGTAACGAAGCACAACGTTCTATCGATTCTAATTCAAAAGCTGATTACCGTGAGAAGTTGGAAGAAGAATTAAGAGCGCTTCGTGAAAGCGAAATGTGGCAGACAGGTGCGGTGGTTCGTAAGTTGAGACCGGAGAATAATTGAGAGATATTATTTTTGATATAATAATATATGAAGCTATCCTAAAGAAAGGGTAGCTTTTTTAGTTGGAGCTTATTACATTGCTTTTAGTGAAAATATAAAAAAGATTATGAATATTGTTAATATTAGAATGGTTAATATTGATATTCTTAAAAGCTTTGTATTCTTCTCTTTAATTCCTATAGCAATAAAGAGCAAATTAAATATAAATAATAAGGCTAGGATAATTGTTATTCCCATAATGATATTTTAAAGGTGTATGAAAGATTATAAAGAATCTCCCAATTGGGGTCTTTGATTTACATTTTGTTTTTTTATAGAGCTTGTAAAAAACACCCCGGGTCGAACCCGGGATGAGAAATTTGCTTTTACATTCTTTATTGCACAAATATAGCGAAATGTGTGACTACATTATTTCATTCCAACAATGTCCTCTTCCCATTGCATAATCACAATCACTGCCTGGAAAATTAGAAACTTTACCATTTTCACAGTCTGTGAACCAGCCATTATAATCCATGCAGACATCGGAATTAAAAGTACATCTTCCTTCATCTATATTAAAAGCTTCACTGCAATTTTTTCCTCCATGATTCTCTACACAAGATATTTTGCCATCACCTCTTGTAGAACTGCAACAACCGTTGTGTATCTTTCGTTCTCCTAAATCATATACAATAGTATTACTGCTTCTATATAAATTATTGCTCAATAATTTATCTGCTAAAAAGATAGTGTCTCCTTTAACTATGTTTGATCCTGTCCCTCTAACTGTATCACTTCTTTTTCGACCTATAACTTTTACGTTGCCAACATTGATATTATCTTCAGAAAGTATTATCCCATTTTCGTCTGCATCGTACTTTTTACCATTATGTTCTATGATGGCAGTGTGAAGAGGAAAATATACTCTCATATATGAACCATCTTCTGCATAATAATGGTGGTTACTGGTATATTTTTTATTTTTTATAAGTTCTTTGAAAGATTCACGTTCGGTTTCAGGAACATAGAGTGTTTTATAACCGATAAGAGTAATAGAGTTATGATTAGACGTATATTTCGAATCTGTTTTTAAAGTATTGGCAAATTTCAATTCAAAATCGTTTATATTTTCACTAATAGAAGTTTTAAAATTGTCCTTTAAATTTTCATCTTTGTTATCGCAACTGCTGAAAGTTAACATTGCTATAAATACAAGGATGCTTCCTGACATTATTATATTTTTCATTTTGCTTTTTATTAAAATTAAACTTAGAGATAATATTTAAGTTATTTTCGCGTATCATATAGTTAGTAATAAAATATGAGAGACCCTTATACCACATTTTAAATTGGATATATCAAACTCTTTTACAGAAAGATATAAATAGGTATAAAGTAAATACTTAAACCATGATAAAATGGATCAATATAAAATTGATCTTATATTTTTTTTATTGAATTAAATACTTGATTTTGATATAAATTAATACTTTTAGTTAATATGATACGCTGTACAAATATATGT
>PPYE01186299.1_pt1 | contig 63538 bp, 50 predicted proteins | sample 1559881 | NCBI WGS metagenome assembly PPYE01 (sample SAMN08240022, study PRJNA423297) | Human gut metagenome, whole genome shotgun sequencing project. | reverse complement strand
ACCATATAGATTTTTTGTACGCCGCCGCCCGCCATCGAGCAGAGTTTTACACCTAATTGGGGATAAAACAGCTCATGGCTGGCGCTGGCGTGGCCGTGGTCGGCATGGTCCTCGTACCCCTGCTCTCCGGCCTGTTCACCGTCTGATCGTTCCCCTCGTTAAGCCGTCATAAGAAATCCTTGCCGCCCCTGCCCCCAAGCAGGGGCGGCTGAAAGGAGGTTGACACCGTATGGATTTCTTGTTGGATGCCCTTACTGACTGGCTGAAGGAAATGTTGGTAGGCGGCATTATGAGCAACTTATCGGGGATGTTCGATTCCGTTAATCAGCAGGTCGGAGACATTGCCACACAGGTGGGTCAGTCCCCCCAAGGCTGGAACGGCAGCATTTTCAGTATGATCCAGAACCTCTCCAACTCCATCATGGTGCCGATTGCCGGTGTGATCCTGGCTATCGTGATGACGATGGAGCTGATTCAGTTGATTACCGACAAAAATAATCTGCATGATGTGGACACCTGGATGATCTTCAAGTGGGTGTTCAAATCTGCCGTAGCCATCATCATCGTCTCCAATACTTGGAACATCGTGATGGGCGTGTTCGACATGGCCCAAAGCGTGGTGGCACAGGCGGCAGGCATCATCGGGTCCGATGCTTCCATCGACATTTCCTCTGTCATGACCGATATGGAGTCCAGGCTGATGGATATGGAACTGGGGCCGCTGTTCGGCTTGTGGTTCCAGTCGCTCTTTATCGGCATTACCATGTGGGCGCTTTACATTTGTATCTTTATCGTGATCTATGGCCGTATGATTGAGATTTACCTTGTGACCTCGGTTGCACCTATTCCTATGGCAACTATGATGAGCCGCGAGGTGGGCGGCGGAATGGGCCAGAACTATCTGCGCTCTTTGATCGCCCTGGGCTTTCAGGCATTCCTCATCATCGTCTGCGTGGCTATCTACGCCGTGCTGGTGCAGAACATTGCCACCGAATCGGATGTCATCATGGCCATCTGGAGCTGTGTGGGCTATACGGTCCTGTTGTGTTTTACCCTCTTCAAGACCGGCAGCCTCTCCAAATCCGTGTTCAATGCACATTAACCAGGAAGGAGGTAATCCCTTTGGCTTATGTACCCGTACCCAAAGACCTGACGAAAGTCAAAACCAAGGTCGCGTTTAACCTGACCAAAAGGCAGCTGATCTGTTTCGGCAGCGGGGCGCTCATCGGCGTACCGCTTTTCTTTTTGCTCCGGGGGCCTGTGGGAAACAGCGTGGCTGCCATGTGTATGATGCTGGTCATGCTACCCTTCTTCATGCTGGCAATGTACGAAAAACACGGTCAGCCCCTGGAAAAGATCGTGGGCAACATCATCAAGGTGGCCGTTATTCGGCCTAAACAGCGCCCGTATAAGACCAACAACTTCTATGCCGTGCTGGAACGGCAGGCAAAACTCGACAAGGAGGTGTATGACATTGTTCACCGCAAAGAAAAACCGGCAGGCCGATAAGGATGGCAAGCAGACGCCGCCGGTTCCCAAGAAGAAACTTTCCCGCGCCGACAGAAAACAGATCGAAGCCGCCATTGCCCGCGCCAACCGCACGGACAAAAAGGAAAAGTCCGCACAGGACAGCATCCCCTATGAGCGGATATGGCCGGACGGCATTTGCCGTCTGCCTGACGGCCATTACACCAAGACCATCCAGTTTCAGGACATCAACTATCAGCTCTCGCAGAACGAGGACAAGACGGCAATCTTTGAGGGCTGGTGTGACTTCCTCAACTACTTCGACAGTTCGATCCGATTTCAGCTGTCTTTTTTGAACCTTGCGGCATCCGAAGAAACCTTTGCCCGTGCGATTTCCATTCCCCTCCAGGGGGATGACTTCGACAGTATCCGAACCGAGTACATGACCATGCTGCAAAACCAGCTGGCCAAGGGCAATAACGGCCTTATCAAGACCAAGTACCTGACCTTCGGTATCGACGCTGACAGCCTCAAGGCTGCCAAACCTCGTTTGGAGCGCATCGAGACCGACATTCTCAACAACTTCAAGCGGTTGGGGGTCGTGGCGGAATCTCTGGGCGGCAAGGCGCGGCTGGCACAGCTTCACGGTATTTTCCACATGGATGAGCAGGTGCCGTTCCGGTTTGAATGGGACTGGCTGGCTCCGTCTGGGCTGTCCACCAAGGACTTTGTCGCTCCGTCGGGCTTTGAGTTCCGCACCGGTAAACAGTTCCGCATGGGCAAGAAGTATGGGGCGGTCAGCTTCGTCCAGATTCTTGCGCCGGAGCTGAATGACCGTATGCTGGCTGATTTTCTGGATATGGAATCCAGCTTGATCGTCAACCTGCACATCCAGTCGGTGGACCAGGTAAAGGCCATCAAGACGGTCAAGCGGAAAATCACCGATCTGGACCGCAGCAAGATCGAGGAACAGAAAAAGGCTGTCCGTGCCGGATACGACATGGACATTATCCCGTCCGACCTTGCCACCTACGGTGCCGAGGCCAAGAAGCTCTTGCAGGACTTGCAGAGCCGGAACGAGCGAATGTTCCTTGTTACCTTCCTGGTGCTGAACACGGCGGACAATCCCCGGCAGCTGGACAACAACATCTTCCAGGCCAGCTCCATCGCACAGAAGTACAACTGCCAGTTGACCCGTCTGGACTTCCAGCAGGAGGAAGGGCTGATGAGCTGCCTGCCCCTTGGCCTCAATCAGATTGAGATTCAACGGGGGCTGACCACCAGCTCCACGGCCATCTTTGTTCCGTTCACCACGCAGGAGCTGTTCCAGAATGGCAAGGAAGCCCTGTACTACGGTATCAACGCCCTGTCCAACAACCTCATCATGGTGGACCGCAAGTTGCTGAAAAATCCCAACGGTTTGATCCTGGGAACACCGGGCAGCGGCAAGAGCTTTTCGGCCAAGCGTGAGATCGCCAACTGCTTTCTGCTCACCACGGATGATGTCATCATCTGTGACCCGGAGGCCGAGTATGCGCCCCTGGCGGAGCGCCTGCATGGGCAGGTCATCAAGATTTCGCCCACCTCCACCAACTACATCAATCCGCTAGACATCAACTTGGACTACTCGGACGATGAAAGTCCGCTGTCCCTCAAGTCCGACTTCATCCTGTCCTTGTGCGAGCTGATCGTGGGCGGCAAGGAGGGCTTGCAGCCGGTGCAGAAAACCATCATTGACCGCTGTGTGCGTCTGGTCTATCAGACCTATCTCAATGACCCCCGCCCGGAGAATATGCCTATCTTGGAGGACCTGTATGACCTGCTGCGGGCGCAGGAGGAAAAGGAAGCACAATACATTGCCACGGCGCTGGAAATCTACGTCACCGGCTCCCTCAATGTGTTCAACCACCGCAGCAATGTGGACATCAACAACCGCATTGTCTGCTATGACATCAAGGAACTGGGCAAGCAGCTGAAAAAGATCGGTATGCTGGTGGTCCAGGACCAGGTGTGGAACCGTGTCACCATCAACCGTGCCGCCCACAAGTCCACCCGCTACTACATCGACGAGATGCACCTGCTGCTGAAAGAGGAACAGACCGCCGCCTATACGGTGGAGATCTGGAAGCGGTTCCGCAAGTGGGGCGGTATCCCCACCGGCATCACGCAGAATGTCAAAGACCTTTTGAGCAGCCGGGAGGTGGAGAACATCTTTGAGAACTCCGACTTCGTGTATATGCTCAACCAGGCGGGCGGTGACCGGCAGATTCTCGCCAAACAGCTGGGCATTTCTCCGCACCAGCTCAGCTATGTGACCCATTCCGGCGAGGGCGAGGGCCTGCTGTTCTACGGCGCAACCATCTTGCCTTTCGTGGACCACTTTCCGAAGAACACCGAGCTGTACCGCATTATGACCACCAAACCCCAGGAACTGAAAAAGGAGGATGAATGACCATGAAGCCCAATATGGAACTGAACTCTATGATGTTTTTTGAAGCGGCGCTGGAGGAACAGCGTTCTAATCTGCTCTCCGACATGGCCGCTGCCGTCAGCGAGTGCCGTGAAGCGGCAGACCAGGCGGCTCAGCTGAGTGAGGACGGCGAGGCGGGCCTGCTGCGCATGACGGAAATCTGGTGCGCTATGAACGGCGTTCCCGTCATCGTCATCTTCGAGGGCGGGCAATCTGAACTGCTGGCCTCTGTGGTGGCGCAGATCTACGCCTATCTGATCCAGCACCCCACCCGTGGTCCCCAGGGGTTGGCCCTCTATGTGGAGCTGCGCTACATGATAGCCTCCCTGATGATGGGAGAATGGTTTGACTAAGGAGCCGCGCCTGCGCTTTACGGACGAGGAACGGGCTGACCCGGCGCTGGAAAAGCCCATCCGTAAGGCGGACAAGGCCGCCGCCAAAGCGGATAAGGCGCAGGCCAAAATTCCGAAAAAGAAGGTCCGGCAAAAGACGGTGAACCCGGAGACCGGCAAAGTAACCACGAAGCTGGTGCTGGAGGACAAGAAGAAGGCGCCCTCCAAATTGTCCCATACGGTACGGGATGCCCCCGCCAATGCTGCGCTGGGGAAACTCCACAAGGAAATCCAGGAGGCTGAACAGGACAATGTGGGCGTGGAGAGCGCCCACAAGTCCGAGGAGGCCGCAGAGACCGGCGCACGATTGGTTCGGGAGGGCTATCACAGTCACAAGTTGAAGCCCTATCGTAAAGCAGCCCAGGCCGAGAAAAAGCTGGAAAAGGCCAATGTGAACGCCTTGTACCAGAAATCTTTGCAGGAAAATCCCCAGCTTGCCAGCAACCCCATCTCCCGCTGGCAGCAGAAGCAGGCCATCAAAAAGGAATACGCTGCCGCCAAGCGCGCCGGTCAAGCTGCCGGGAACACCGCCAGCACAGCCCAAAAGACCGGGAAGGCCGCCAAGACGGTTAAGGAAAAGGCACAGGAGGCCGGGGCATTTGTCATGCGCCACAAAAAGGGCTTCCTGATTGCGGGCGCGATCTTCCTGCTGGTCTGTATGCTGCTCAACACCATGTCCTCCTGCTCCATGATGGCGCAGAGCATCGGTTCTGTGGTGTCCGGCACCACCTATCCCTCGGATGACCCGGAGCTGGTAGAGGTAGAGGCCGACTATGCAGCCAAGGAAGCGGCACTGCAAGCGGAGATCGACGGCATCGAAAGCAGCCATCCGGGGTATGACGAGTACCGCTATGATCTGGACATGATCGGGCATGACCCCCATGAGCTGGTGGCCTATCTCTCTGCCGTGCTGCAAGGCTACACGCAGGCAAGCGCCCAGGCGGAGCTGGAGCGTGTGTTTGATGCACAGTACGAGTTGACACTTACCGAGGAAGTGGAGACTCGATACCGGACAGAGACCCGGACCGGCACCACCACATCTACTGACCCGGAGACCGGCGAGGTCACAACGGAAGAATACGAGTACGCGGTAGAAGTTCCCTACGAGTATTACATTCTGAATGTGAAGCTCACCAGCAAGCCCATATCCTCTGTGGCTTCGGAGCTGCTGACTCCGGAACAGATGGAAATGTATCAGGTGTACCGCAGCACGCTGGGCAACAAACCGCTGATTTTTGGTGGTGGGTCTGCCGACACCAGCGATTCCGAGAGCTTGACCGGAGTTCAGTTTGTCAACGGCACCCGCCCCGGTAATCAGGCCGTGGTGGATATTGCCAAAAGCCAGGTGGGCAATGTGGGCGGTGAGCCTTATTGGCGCTGGTTTGGTTTTACCTCCCGTGTGGAATGGTGCGCCTGCTTTGTTTCCTGGTGCTATGGCCAGATGGGGCTGTCCGAACCACGCTTTTCAGCGTGTCAGGCGCAGGGCATCCCGTGGTTCCAGTCTCACGGGCAATGGGGTGGGCCTGATTATGCCAATATTGCCCCCGGCGACGCCATCTTCTTCGACTGGAACTCCGACGGAAAAGCCGACCATGTTGGCATCGTTGTCGGCACGGACGGCAGCCGGGTTTACACCGTGGAGGGCAATTCCGGTGACGCCTGCAAAGTCAGAAGCTATTCTTTGACCTACGAGTGCATCAAGGGCTACGGCCTGATGAACTGGTAAGGCTGATTTTTGAGAAAAGGAGTGATTGAAATGGCTAAGAACAAAATCAAGCGCATTGACCAGGAGATTGCCAAAGTACGCGAGAAGATCACGGAGTACCAGGACAAGCTGAAACCCCTGGAGGCGCAGAAAACCGAGGCGGAAAACCTGGAGATCATCCAGACGGTGCGCGCGCTGCGGCTGACCCCGGAGCAGCTTTCCGCCATGCTCTCCGGCGGCACGGTTCCCGGCATGGCCGCTGCTTCCGCCGATTACAACGAACAGGAGAATACCGACCATGAAGAATAAGAGAATTTTCAAAATCCTTTCGTCCCTCTGCGCCGCCCTGATGCTGATGATGGACCTTTCTGTGACTGCCTTTGCCCAGGGGACGGACCAGACCCCGGCAGAGGACGCCACCAACGACGCCAATGTGGTGGTGGAGGAAACCGAGGACAGTCCGGCCCTGACCCCGGAGGGCAACGCTGCCCTGGTGGATGATTTCGGCGGCAACAAGCAGCTTATTACCGTCACCACCAAGGCGGGCAACTACTTTTATATCCTCATTGATAGGGCGAATGAGGACAAGGAAACTGCCGTACATTTTCTGAACCAGGTGGATGAAGCCGATTTGGAGGCGCTGATGGAGGACGAGCAGACCACCCAGGAACAGCCCGCCACCTGTACCTGTACGGAGAAATGTGTAGCCGGTGCGGTCGATACGGCCTGCCCGGTGTGTGCCACCGATATGAGCGGCTGCATGGGCAAGGAGCCGGAACCGGAGGTGCCGGAGGCAACGCCTGCCCCCGAAGAAACCGAGCAGGAACCTGTGGGACTTAATCCGGTAATTCTGTTGGCGGTGCTGGCAGTGCTTGCTGGCGGCGGTGCGCTGGCCTACTTTAAGCTGGTGAAAAACAAGCCCAAGACCAAGGGCAACGACAATCTGGATGACTATGACTACGGCGAGGACGATACCGACCAGGAGGACGAGGACCCCTGGGAGACCGAGGAACCCAACGAGCCGGACGCTGATGGGGGCGGCGATGAAGAAAGCGAGGACAAGACGGTTTGACCCGTTTTACCGACAGCCCCTATGAACGCATGATGACACGCAGGCCGGAGGACGGGAAGGAAACTTCCCGTCCTCCTTCTTTATCTCCCGGCCACCCCTGTTTTGGCTGTGGAAATTATCTCTATGGGCAGCCCTGCGTGGGATTCTGCCACCGACAGCTGACCGCTTGGTTGCAAGAAAGGAGGAACAAAAAACATGAAGCTGGTGATCGCTGAGAAACCGTCCGTTGCCCAAAGTCTGGCCGCTGTGATCGGGGCGGCCGCCCGCAAGGACGGCTACCTGGAGGGAAACGGCTGGTGGGTGAGCTGGTGTGTGGGCCATCTGGCTGGGCTGGCCGATGCCGATGCTTATAACCCCGACTACGCCAAGTGGCGCTATGATGACCTGCCCATTCTGCCGGAGCATTGGCAGATGGTGGTAAGCAAAGACAAGAAAAAGCAGTTTGATGTGCTGAAACAGCTGATGAACGCCCAGGATGTGACCGAGGTGGTGAACGCCTGTGACGCCGGACGCGAGGGTGAGCTGATCTTCCGCAGCGTCTACGAGCTGGCGGGCTGTCAGAAGCCCATGAAGCGGCTCTGGATTTCCTCAATGGAGGATTCCGCCATCCGGGAGGGCTTTGCGAACCTGCGCCCCGGCGCGGACTATGACGGCCTGCGGGATGCAGCCCTCTGCCGCGCCAAAGCGGACTGGCTGGTGGGTATCAATGCCACCCGGCTGTTTTCGGTTCTGTACCATCGAACCCTCAACATCGGGCGTGTCATGTCCCCGACGCTGGCCCTCATTGTCCAGCGGGAGGCCGAGATTGACACCTTCAAGCCGGTGCCATTTTACACAGTGGTCCTGGAGCTGCCCGGATTCTCTGTTTCCGGGGAGCGCATGGCGGACAAGGCTGCCGCCCAGCAGCAGAAAACAGCCTGCCAGGGTGCGGCTGCCACGGTGAAAAAGGTGGAGCGCAAGGACAAATCCGAAAAGCCGCCCGCCCTCTATGACCTGACCACCCTCCAGCGGGACGCCAACCGGCTGTTGGGATATACGGCCCAGCAAACCCTGGACTATTTGCAGAACCTCTATGAAAAGAAGCTCTGCACCTATCCCCGGACGGACAGCCGTTATCTGACTTCGGATATGGCGGCGAGTCTGTCGGAGCTGGTCCGGCTCACCGCTGGGGCGCTGCCCTTTGCCGCCGGTATGGAGCTTGCCTGCAATGCGGCCCAGGTCATCAATGACAAGAAAGTGACCGACCACCATGCGGTGATCCCCACCCGCAACCTCCAGGGCGCAGACCTGTCCGGCCTGCCGGTTGGCGAAAAGGCGGTGCTGGAGCTGGTGGCCCTGCGGCTGCTGTGCGCTGTGGCCCAGCCCTATACCTTTGCGGAAACCGCCGTTGTTGTGGAGTGCGCCGGTGCGGAGTTTACCGCCAAGGGCCGCACGGTGAAGCAACTCGGCTGGCGGGCGCTGGATGCTGCCTACCGCGCTGGGCTGAAAAATGCGGAGCCGGACAAGGAAACCGAGGACAAGGCTCTGCCGGAGCTGTCTGAAGGTCAGACGCTGCCCCTCTCTGGTGCAGCCGTCAAGGAGGGCAAGACCACCCCGCCCAAGCACTTCACCGAAGATACGCTGCTTTCTGCGATGGAGACTGCCGGAAAGGACGATATGCCGGAGGACGCCGAACGCAAGGGCCTGGGGACCCCGGCCACCCGCGCCGGGATTCTGGAAAAGCTGGTGTCCACCGGCTTCCTGGAGCGCAAAAAGAGCAAAAAGCAAGTACAGCTCTTGCCGTCCCATGATGCGGTGTCCCTTATCACCGTGCTGCCGGAGCAGCTGCAATCGCCCCTTCTGACCGCCGAGTGGGAGTACCGGCTGGGTGAGATCGAGCGCGGCGAGCTGGCACCGGAGTATTTCATGGACGGGATTTCCACCATGCTCCAGGAGCTGGTGAGAACCTATCAGGTCATCAAGGGAACCGAGTATCTGTTCACGCCGCCCCGCGAAGTGGTAGGCAAATGCCCCCGCTGCGGCGGAGAAGTTGCAGAAATGCAAAAAGGCTTCTTCTGTCAGACAGAATCTTGCAAATTTGCAATTTGGAAAAACAACAAGTGGTGGGAGCTGAAGCGCAAGCAGCCCACCAAGGCCATCGTGACGGCGCTGCTCAAAGATGGCCGCGCCCATGTGACCGGCCTGTACTCCGAGAAAACCGGCAAAACCTACGACGCCACCGTGATGCTGGAGGACGATGGGAAGTACGCCAATTTCAAGCTGGCGTTTGACCGGCAGAAAGGCGGCAAACGATGAAGCTCTCCCTCTATGAACAGGAAACCATCATCCTCTACAACCAGGGCGAAGCCGATGCCGAGGTCTATACCCATGACCCCCGGCTTCTGGAGAAGCTGCGGCGGCTGGCGGAAAAATACCCGGACCAGATCGTGAAAAAGGACCGGCAGACTTTCACGGTCCCCAAACGCTGCGTGTCCGTCCGGGAGCCGTACAGCGACGAGCGCCGCAAGGCGGCCAGTGAACGGGCCAAAGCGGCCGGGTACAAGCCGCCTACTCCCAAAAGGGACAGTGAGTAAGAGTGGCCGAGAATGTATTTGAGGCTGTCAAGCAGTCCATCACCGTTCGGGAAGCAGCGCAGATGTACGTGATCGAGGTTAACCGGAGCGGCATGGCTTGCTGCCCGTTCCACGATGACAAAAATCCCAGCTTGCGGTTGAACGAGGAATACTTCTACTGCTTCGGCTGCGGAGCCACCGGCGATGTGATTGACTTCACAGCGAGGCTCTACAATCTGTCCCCCAAAGAGGCCGCCGAAAAGCTGGCCCAGGATTTTGGCCTGGCTTATGACAGTCAGGCCCCTCCCCGGAGGCGCTATTTCCGGCAGAAAACCGAAGCGCAGAAGTTCAAGGAGGACCGGGACCATGCCTTTCGCGTCCTGGCCGACTACTTTCATTTGCTCCGCAAGTGGGAAACGGACTATTCCCCCAAAGCACCGGAGGAAAATCCCGATCCCCGTTTTATGGAGGCAATCCAGAAAAAGGACTATATGGGCTATCTGCTGGACTTTTTCCTGGAGGACAGCCCGGAGGAACAAAAGCTGTGGATGGCCGAACATCAATCAGAAATCGCCAATTTGGAAAGGAGAGTGAAATTCATGGCTGATAAGCCCACCAACCGGGAACGGTTGCAGGAGATCACGGCGGGCATTGAACAGGGTATCAAGGAGCTGTTTGAGAGCGAGAAGTATATGCGTTATCTGTCCGTCATGTCCAAGTTCCACCGATATTCGGTCAACAACACCATGCTCATCTATATGCAGCGCCCGGACGCCACTCTGGTGGCCGGGTTCAACAAGTGGAAAAACCAGTTTGAACGCCATGTGAAAAAGGGCGAGCATGGTATCACCATCATCGCCCCCACGCCCTACAAAAAGAAAGTCGAGGAAATGAAGCACGACCCGGACACCCATGCGCCCATCCTGGATGCAGATGGCAAGGCCGTCATGGAGGAAAAGGAAATCGAAATCCCCATGTTCCGTCCGGTGAAGGTGTTCGATGTGAGCCAGACGGACGGCAAGCCCCTGCCGGAGCTGGCCTCCAGCCTGTCCGGTACGGTGCCACACTATGAGGCGTTCCTGGAGGCGCTGCGCCGCTCTGCCCCGGTCCCCATTGAGTTTGAGCCGATGGCCGCCAATATGGACGGCTATTTTTCCTCCGCGCAGCAGCGAATTGCCATTCGGGAAGGCATGAGCGAGGTGCAGACTGTTTCTGCCGCTGTCCATGAGACCGCGCACAGCAAGCTCCACGACCCGAAAAAGCATGAGGCAGAGCCGACCTGGAAGATCGTCATGGTGAGTGAGGGCGGCACCAAAAAGGATTACCGCCTGGATTTTGCCACCGAAGTGGAGGCGGAACAGGCCGCCGCCGAGGATGGCTGGCGCTATGTGGACGAAAATCAGTTTGAGTGGCGCTTGGAGGTGGAGGAAGATCTGACAGCCATGAAACAGGCCGCCAAGAACCGCAACACTGAGGAAGTGGAGGCCGAGAGTATCTCCTATGCGGTCTGTCAGTATTTTGGGATTGAGACTGGCGAGAACAGCTTCGGCTATATTGCCGGTTGGAGCCAGGACAAGGAGCTGAAGGAGCTGCGGGCCAGCCTGGAGACCATCAACAAGACTTCCTGTGAGCTGATTACCGACATCGAGCGCAACTACAAGGAAATCTGCAAAGAGCGCGGTATTGATCTGACCGCTGCCCCGGAGCAGGCCCCCCAGCGGGCCGCAGAGGAAAAGACCCCTGCAGAAGAAGTTACTCAACCCAGCGCCGAGTACCGGGAGGCCCTGCTGGTGCTGGACGATACCACCTATCTTCATATCCAGCCTTGTGATACCGGTTGGGACTACACCCTCTACGATGCGTCAACCATGAAGCAGTTGGACGGCGGCCAGCTGGATGGGCCGGACTTGGGCCGCTCCGCAGTGGTCAGCCATATCTGCGAGGACCTGGGGATGGGCGGCAAATCCATCAGGTATGCTCCGCTGTCTATGATCGAGACCTTGCAAGAACAGGCCAGCCAGCAGACCGCAGAAGCCGCAGCCGCTCAGCTGCCGGATGCCCAGGAGCAGGCGTTGGACGAATACCCCATGCCGGACCCGGCACTGACCCAGGATGATTTGGAAAAGTGCGGCTACATGGACAGCGACCTTCTGCCGCTCTCGAAAGAACGAGCCTATGAGCTGATGGAGCGGGACCTGACCGTTTACATTATCCAGGAGGGCGAGAATCCGGCGATGGCTTTTGACACCGCTGACCTGGATGCCCATGACGGTATCTTCGCCGTGTCCCGTGAGGAATGGGAGAAAAGCTCGGAGTTTGATAAGTTGGTCAAGGACCGTATGAACCACCAGCAGGAACGGGAGCAGGCGTTTCTCTCTCATAAAGGAGACTGCTACGCCATTTATCAGGTGAAGCACACCAACGAGCTGCGGGACATCCGCTATGAGGGGCTGGAGTGGATCAAATCCATCGGACGGACAGTTCAGCGAGACAACTATGATCTGGTCTACACTGCGCCACTTGCTCCCGGCGACCTGAAAGGTAGTGTACTGGACAATCTCGAATACCGCTTTAATAATGAACATCCTGCCGACTACCGCCATCCGTCCATGAGCGTTAGCGACGTCATTGATTAAGCGTGATGGCAAGGTATCCTATCATTATTGCGATAGCTTCGGCTTTGAGCAGGTTCCCGGATTCCTGCCGGACAATCCGCTGAAAAATGCGGAAATGGCTGTGGAGGATGATTACGGCATGATCGACGGCATCATCAACAACGGCCCCAAGGAACCGACGGTAGTCCAGCTGGAGCAGCAGGCCCGCAGTGGTCAGCCCATTTCTCTCATGGATTTGGCGGCAGCCACCCACCGGGAGGACCGAGACAAGAAAAAATCCGTCATGGAGCAACTGAAAAGCCAGCCCAAGGTGGAACACAAAAAGACCACGCCCAAAAAGAGCGTGGAAAGGGAGATTTGATATGGGAACCTTCACTTTTGAGGAAACAAACCTACTGTGCATCTACAACACCGGCAGCCGCACCGGGTTGATCGAAACTCTGACCGAGATGCGCGGCGAGCTTTCGCCGGAGGAAGCCGAGCTGCGGGAGCTGACGGACAGCGCTCTGGGTAAGCTCCAGGCTATGAGCGACACCGAGTTTTCTGAACTGGCATTATATCCCGATTTTTTTTAATCCAAAGAAATATTGTAAATGTTTATCTCTATAGCGTCCTTACCGTCAGTGATACTGCTTCTGGAAAACAAAAAGCAGATTTCTTGAACCGAAGTGAAATCAGAAGAGTTTCGAGAAAACTCTTTAAGTGGAATGCAATAGTCATTTCTTCGGTTTGTGATTACAATTGGTGCCCTTTTTCTTCGTGCTAAAGCCAATTCTATCTCTGCATTCACGGGTGTAACACTAGAAGATGCAACACTGAAGCACAAGCACTTTTTACTTTCAGCAAACTGTGTCCAATCGTGAATACAGGTGGGAAACACAATACTACAAAGATCTGATTTCGTTAAAGAAAAATTTATGTCGGCAATAACCCTATCAGATTCCTTTTTCACAATATTACAGCCGTCATGTTCAAATTCACCAATACACAAACTTTCTGCTTCATCCATATAAACAGGAGGGCAAATTTCATCTGAATACTGCCTTACTCTTTGGTAAAAGATCTCACGTTCTCTTTCCCACAATCTACTTTCGATTGCGATTCCAAACTTTCTCTCAATGTCCTGTTTAAAATCATAAAGCCGTTCGGAAGTCATTTTGTTAATGGGTGCAAGAGATATTCCAACAGGTTCCTTTTCTTTGACTACGCCCTTGACCTTTTCAAATGAGAAACCAGGCAATATAAAAAACAAGCTTTCAAGGTCTTTTATCCAAGCAGCTCCCATCTCATTTAAGCAGACTGCGCTGGAATAGTAGTTATCAGACAACAGCATAAGAAAGAACACATTGTCCCGAGAAAGTGCTTGATGCAACATCGAGTATAGAGGAGTTCCTGTAAGAATATGTGTTCCAAATGCCGAACTACATGTAATCTGGGACGAAGGAATCCCTATATGGGTCATAAAATCAGAGAAAGCAGTTGCTACTAAAGCATCCTTAGATGAATGACTAATAAATAGAGTTGCCTTATCCATAACAGCGCCTCACAGTCAAAAAGTATTTTATAAAAATATGATATCACATTGATAGTTCTACTTCTATACTTTAGATTTACAAATTCAGAATCACCTTAAAGGGAGGACAGAAAACCATGCCATCCAAAGCTGAATTTTACCGGCAGATGGCCGAGCAGGTATCGACCCGGCTTGTGGGCAGCTGGCAGGAATGGACGGCCTTTCTCATTACCGCCAGCCGTCTCTACAAATATCCGTTCCATGAACAGATGATGATTTATGCCCAGCGCCCGGACGCCACCGCCTGTGCCGAGTACGATCTGTGGAACGAGAAAATGGGCCGGTATGTGCGGCGCGGTTCCAAGGGTATCGCCCTGGTGGACGATTCCGGTGACAGACCCCGGCTGCGCTATGTGTTCGATATTTCCGACACTGGCACCCGTGAACATTCCCGGACGCCCTGGCTGTGGCAGCTGGAGGAACAGCACATCGAGCCTGTGTCGGCCATGCTGGAGCGCAACTACGGCATTGCCGGTGATGATCTTGCCCAGCAGCTTACCGATGTGGCCGGAAAGCTGGCGAGTGAGTATTGGGACGAGCATCAGCAGGACTTTCGCTACATCGTTGACGGCTCGTTCCTGGAGGAGTACGATGATCTCAACGTCGCAGTCCAATTCAAATCGGCGGCCACCGTCAGTATTGCCTACGCCCTGATGTCCCGCTGCGGTCTGGAGCCGAAACGCTACTTCCAGCACAAGGACTTTATGTCGATTTTTGACTTCAATACCCCGGCCACGGTTGGGGCGTTGGGAGCAGCAGTCAGCCAGATCAACCAGCAGGTGTTGCGGCAGATCGGCGTCACCATCCAGAACTATGAACGTGAACATATCGCGGAAAGGAGCATTACACATGGAGAACAACCTGACATACACGAAGAGCGGAGATTACCTGATTCCCGATCTGAGCCTGAGCGAGCAGCCGAAGAAACCCCTGGGCAAGTACGGCAGGATGCGCAAAGCGTACCTGAAGGAACATCGACCCCTGATCTACAACCATCTGCTGATGAGCGAGAAGCTGTACCCGCACCTGCTGGAGATCGAGGAGACGGCGAACAGCCGTCTGGAGCAGATGATGCCCCAGCTGGCGGAGTCGGCGGGCGCGACGGAGGAACTGAAAGCCCGCGATCCGATGCGCTGGGTGGGCCTGATGAACACCTGCAAGGCACAGGCCGAGGAAATTCTGCTGACAGAGCTTATCAACAGCTGAGTTTCTTCCCCTCCGAAGCGGAACAAATCCAAAGAATAGATGAAGCAGAGAATGTGAAAACATCCTCTGCTTTTTCTTTTGCCCAGGAACAGCCGCAGCCGGAAGCTACTGACCAGGAGACAGAGGTGGCAAAGCCAACTCTGCGGGAGCTGCATGAAAAATACAAGCCCATCGTGCTGGAAGCTGTTTCCCAAGACATCCGATACCGTAACGCCTGCGGTCATAGTGATTATGAAAACGCTATGATCGAGTGTAATGCGGCTGTGCGCCGCGCCATTCTCGACTCTCATGATATAGAGCTGATCCGCCTGTTCTCTGATGTGCCGGAGTTTCGCCAGCGGTTGCACCGGGAAGTGGCAGACGAAACCTATCCCAAGCTCCATGAGCTGCTTCGCCCACTTTCGGACAATGACATTGATCGGGCTATCCAGGGCTGGAATGGTAAGATCGAAAGCAAACACGCCGTTGTCCGCTACATGAAAAAGCATGGGAGGGAAAAAGACACCGCCGCATGGCTGGCCCATGAGTTTGACGGGGGCGACGGCAAAACCCCGCTTGCGATCCGCCCGGAAAGCCCCAACGGAATGGCTCTGCCCTGGCCCAAAGTACAGCGCCGGATTGCCCAGCTCATCAAAGAGGACCGTTTCTACACCCAAGTTGAAAAGGACAATCTGGATGATGTGGACCCCATCGCTATCCGGGAGACCCTGGCTCAGCGAGGGATTGTAGACGGCCAAGTTGTGGACCCGGAAAAGCTGGACGGCGATCCCTTTGTGCAGCGGGTTATGGCCGATGCCCAGCGGATTGCTGCGGAGGAAACATCGGAACAGCCTACACCGCCAGATTTGTCTGGTCAGCCCATCACCCGCACGGGGGACACTATCACTATTGGAAACGGTGAACCGGTCCATGAGATCGACATTACTGTGTCGGATGAGGAATATGAAGCAATCCGGCAGACCATCCCGGAAGAAAAAGCCTATGACCCCTCCACTCCAATCTACCATGTGGGCAACACAGTATATCTGGAAAATCAGGAGTATCGCATCACGGAACTGCGGGAGGACACAGTGCAGCTGCTGCCCACCGGCATGAGCTACCCCATCTACCGTGCTGAGAGTCGGGAACGGTTTGAACAGCTGCTGCAGGAGGATGCCTGCAACGAGGTGGCAAGCGAGTTCCTGCCGCTGAATCCCGAAACGGCAGACCAAGATCTGCGAGATGTGCTGGCTCATGGTTTGATCGGAGCGGCGGATAAGGCGGAACTTTCCAAACTGTTGCGCTCTGGTAAGGATAATAGTGAGGTTGCCCTATGGCTGAGCCGGTCCTATCCCGACATTGTGGAAACAATGGAGCTGGAAACCGGCGATACCGCAGACTACCGGACAACGCCCGAAGGTATTGAGCTGGAAATTCTGGACGCAGATGAAAAGCGTCTGGCTATGCGCTATTTTCGCTGGGACGAGGTTGCGCCTTTGCTGCGCGGGCTGTATGCCCGTCAGCTGGATGGCTTTGAGCTGGAACACACCGAACCGGCTGCTGAAACTCTGCTTTCTCATTCCGAGAAAACCAACGAACCGGAGCCGCCTGCGCCCGTCGAGCCGGAAAAGCCCCAGGATGAAGTGCTGAACGAACACCCTGTATCTATCCAGGTCAATGGCGAGTGGCAGACATTCCCCAATGTTAAAGCTGCCGAGGAAGCATCTTATGAGGAATACAAGGCCAATCTGCGCCGCAGTGCCGAGAATTTCCGTATCACCGACGATCACCTGGGCGAAGGCGGCCCTAAGGCCAAGTTCCAGGCCAATATTGAGGCAATCAAGCTGCTGAAATACCTGGAGGAAACTACCGGACAGGCAACGCCGGAGCAACAGAAAATCTTATCCCGGTATGTAGGCTGGGGCGGCCTTGCCGACGCCTTTGACCCTGACAAGGAAAGCTGGAGCAAGGAATATGCCCAGCTGAAGGAGCTTCTGACTCCAGAGGAATACGCCGCTGCCAGAGGGTCCACCCTCAATGCTCACTACACCAGCCCCACGGTGATTCGGGCTATTTACGAGGCCGTAGGTCACATGGGATTCAAGACTGGCAATGTTTTGGAACCGTCCTGCGGCGTGGGCAATTTCTTTGGTATGCTGCCGGATAGCATGGCCGGAAGCAAGCTGTACGGTGTGGAGCTGGATTCCATCAGCGGGCGGATCGCCCAGCAGCTCTATCCCAAGGCTGACATCACCGTGGCGGGATTTGAGACCACCGACCGGCGGGACTTTTATGACCTCGCCATCGGCAATGTGCCTTTCGGTCAATATCAGGTCCGGGACAAAGCCTATGACAAGCTGAATTTCAACATCCACAACTACTTTTTCGCCAAGGCGTTGGACCAAGTGAGAGCCGGTGGCGTGGTAGCCTTTGTGACTTCTCGTTACACGATGGACGCCAAGGATTCCACCGTGCGCCGGTATCTGGCCCAGCGCGCCGAGCTGCTGGGGGCCATCCGTCTGCCCAACAATGCGTTTAAGGCCAATGCCGGGACCGAGGTTGTATCGGACATCATCTTCCTGCAAAAGCGGGACCGTCCGCTGGACATCGTGCCGGAGTGGATGCAGACTGGACAAACCGAGGACGGCTTTGCCATCAACCGTTATTTCCTGGACCACCCGGAAATGGTGTTGGGCCGACAGGAGCCGGAAAGCACTGCACACGGCATGGACTACACCGTGAACCCCATCGAGGGCCTGGAGCTGGCCGATCAGCTGCACGATGCCGTGAAGTATATTCGCGGCACCTACCAGGAGGCCGAGCTGCCGGAGCTGGGCGAGGGCGAAGCCATCGACACATCCATCCCCGCCGACCCCAATGTGAAGAACTACTCCTACACCATTGTGGACGGCGCTGTGTATTTCCGGGAGACCAGCCGCATGGTGCGGCCTGCTCTCAATACCACCGCCGAAGCCCGTGTCAAAGGCATGGTGGGGCTGCGGGATTGCGTCCAGGAGCTGATCGACCTGCAAATGGATGCTGCCACACCGGACAGCGAAATCCGGGAGAAGCAGGCGGAGCTGAACCGGCTCTATGATGATTTCTCTGCCAAGTACGGTCTTATCAATGATCGCGCCAACCGGCTGGCCTTTGCCGATGATTCCAGCTATTATCTGCTCTGCGCGCTGGAGATCGTAGACGAGGACGGCAAACTGGAGCGTAAGGCGGATATGTTCACCAAGCGGACCATCAAACCCCATGAGGCTGTCACCACCGTGGACACGGCCAGCGAGGCCCTGGCGGTTTCCATCTCAGAGAAAGCCCGTGTGGACATGGAGTACATGGAACAGCTCACCGGCAAAACCAGCGACGAGCTGGCCTCCGAGCTGCAAGGTGTAATCTTCCGTCTGCCTGGGCCTGTGCCGGAGGGAGAACGGCCAACCTATGTGACCGCTGACGAATATCTGTCCGGCAATGTGCGTCGCAAATTGCGGCAGGCACAGCGGGCCGCACAGCAGGACCCAGCCTTTGCCATCAATGTAGAGGCCCTGACCGATGCCCAGCCTAAAGACCTGGACGCTTCGGAGATCGAGGTGCGCCTGGGTGCTACCTGGATTAACAAGGAGTACATTCAGCAGTTCATGTATGAGACCTTCAATACCCCGTATTACCTTCAGCGCGCTATCCAGGTCAATTATGCCTCCTATACTGCCGAGTGGCAGGTCACGAGCAAAAGCGCCGTATCCGAAAAAGATGTAGCGGCCTACACCACCTACGGAACCAGCCGCGCCAATGCCTACAAGATTTTGGAGGACAGCCTGAACCTGCGGGATGTCCGCATTTACGACACTGTGGAGGACGCGGACGGCAAAGAACGGCGAGTCTTGAACGCCAAGGAGACCACCCTGGCAGCTCAAAAGCAGCAGGCTATCCGGGATGCTTTCAAAGACTGGATTTGGAAAGACCCGGAACGTCGCCGGGCTTTGGTCGATCTATACAATGAGGAAATGAACTCCACCCGGCCCCGTGAATACGACGGGTCTCACATCACCTTTGGCGGCATGAACCCGTCCATTACCCTGCGGGATCACCAGCTGGGTGCTATCGCTCATGTGCTGTATGGCGGCAATACACTATTGGCACACGAGGTAGGCGCTGGCAAAACCTTTGAGATGGTGGCCGCTGCGATGGAATCCAAGCGCCTGGGGCTGTGCCAGAAGTCCCTCTTTGTGGTGCCGAACCACCTAACCGAACAATGGGCGTCGGAGTTCCTGCGGCTTTATCCCTCCGCAAAAATTCTGGTCACGACCAAGAAAGACTTTGAGACCCACAACCGCAAGAAATTCTGTGCCAGAATTGCTACGGGAGACTACGATGCCGTTATCATCGGCCACTCGCAGTTTGAGAAAATTCCCATCAGCCGGGAGCGTCAAGAGCGGCTCCTTCAGGAGCAGATTGACGAAATCACAGAGGGCATTGCCGAGGTGAAGTACAGCGGCGGTGAGCGTTTCACGGTCAAGCAGTTGGAACGCACCAAGAAATCTCTGGAGGCCAGACTGGAGAAGCTCCAGGCCGAGGGCCGCAAGGACGATGTGGTGACTTTCGAGCAGCTGGGCGTGGATCGGCTGTTTGTTGACGAAGCCCATAACTACAAAAACTTGTTCCTCTACACAAAAATGCGGAATGTGGCGGGCCTCTCCACCAGTGACGCCCAAAAGTCCAGTGATATGTTCGCCAAGTGCCGCTACATGGACGAAATGGCACCGGAAGGCACCGGCTACCGGGCGCGCACCCGCTTCTCCAAGTTTTTCAATCTCCCGGAGCTGATGAACCTGTTCCGCGAAGTTGCTGACATCAAAACCGCCGATCAGCTTCACTTGCCCACGCCGGAGGTGGAATACCACAATATCGTGGCCCAGCCTACCGAGCAGCAACAGGAAATGGTGAAGGCACTCTCCGAGCGTGCCTCTCTGGTGCACAGCGGCACGGTGGACCCCTCCCAGGACAATATGCTCAAGATCGTGCGCTGCTAAGCGCAAAAGTGTATCTCCCCCGCAGGGGGACATTATTAAAAGTGAATAATGGGAACAACCAACCTACCTGGCGAGGAAACTCAAAGGGGACAATCGCATGTTGGTAAAGCGGATAAGGAGTTAATCGCAAGACTTCGACGCTCCGCAAGTTCCGTGTCCTATGGTTAAAGCTATACTGCCTGAACCTTAGTTCCGACTTGGTGCACAGCATCGCCCACCGGAAAGCGATTGATACCGGTGTCATTGTATGCTCGCTGTTGTTGATTTTGGGCGAGTAACTTTTTGCAATGAAAGAGCGCACAATGAGTGTGAATAAAGGAACGAAAAAGGAACCTAAGGGATGCTCGATTCGTACACTTTTGACGAATGGCAGGATTGCCTAAAGGGGGCGACCCCCATGGCAACGGAGTCACCATAGTAGTCAGAGCAAGGGAAAGCCTTGTACACGGCGAAGGGTGACAGGTAATTTAGACTTAGTTAGAAAGGAGTAGGTGCGTGAGATGCGTACAGCCCAAACTGTTTTAACGGTCATTCAAGAACGTGGAAAACAGCACAAACCCATTGAAAGAGTTTACAAACTCTTGTTCAACCGGGACTTCTATCTCAATGCCTATGCGAAGTTATACCCGAATAACGGCGCAATGACCAAAGGTGTTACAGATGAAACGGTTGATGGTATGTCGATCCAGAAAATCGACAGGATGATTGAACTTCTAAGAGAAGAAAAATACCAATGGAAGCCCGCAAGACGTGAATATATTCCAAAGAAAAATGGAAAGAAACGTCCTCTTGGTATTCCTACATGGGGAGACAAACTATTGCAGGAGGTAATGCGAGAAATATTAGAAGCGTATTACGAACCGCAATTCAGCAATCATTCCCATGGATTCAGACCCAATAGAGGATGTCACACAGCGTTGCAGGAAATTCAGATTTGGAAAGGAACCCGTTGGTTCATCGAGGGAGATATATCCAAATACTTCGATACGATTGACCACGATGTTCTCTTGAAAATTCTTGAGAAGAATATCCATGACGGAAGGTTTCTTCGCCTTATCTCCAACATGCTGAAAGCTGGCTATTTGGATGATTGGAAGTTCAATCAAACAATCAGCGGAGCTCCACAGGGAGGGGTTATCAGCCCTCTACTGGCAAACATCTACTTAAATGAATTTGACCAGTGGATAGAGAATACGCTAATTCCCCAATATACAAAGGGTAAGCGGCAGAAATCTAACCCTGCATACAACAGGATGAACGCTGAAATCAGCAAAGCCAGAAAGAATAGAAATATACAGACTGCCCACAAACTTGAGGTAGAACGGCGAAATATTCCGTCTGTTGACCCGTATGATGAAAACTATCGCAGATGCAGATATGTTCGCTATGCTGATGATTTTCTCATCGGTTTTACAGGCTCCAAAGCTGATGCCGAGGAAATTAAGGCGGCAATGCACAATTTCCTTGAAAATGAGCTTCGTCTGGAATTATCGCAGGAAAAGACCTTAATTACCAATGCAAGTAGTCAGGCTGCTAAGTTTCTGGGTTACGAAATCAAGGCACAAAGGGCTAATGACTACATCGACCCCAAAGGGCGCAGAGGTGCAAACGGTGCCATCGCACTACTTGTTTCTGCAAAGGTTATTGAGAGCAAGTGTCAATCCTTCAAGCGAAATGGAAAGGTTACTCATAGAAATGCGTTGCTCCAAGATGATGATTTTTCTATCGTGCAACAGTTTCAAGCGGAGTACCGTGGGTTGGTTCAGTATTATATCCTGGCACAAAATCTGTCGTGGTTTTCTACGCTGTATTGGGTAATGGAAACTTCTTTACTGAAAACATTAGCCTGTAAACACAGATCTTCTATGAAGAAGCAAAAGAAAAAGTACAGAACCACAACTACAAGCACAAGTGGAAAAGAAGTCCCCTGCTTACAAGTGGTTGTTCCACGGCCCGGTAAGAAGCCTCTTGTGGCAACTTGGGGTGGTATCTCCCTTGTCCGCAAGCGTAAAGCCATTATTGAGGACAAGCCTTATAAAGTATATGGCGGACGAACGGAGCTTGTAAAAAGACTGCTGGCAGATACCTGTGAATTGTGTGGAAGCAAAGAAAATATTGAAGTACACCACATTCGCAAACTTGCTGATGTGAAGAACAAGGGGCTGCTTAACTCTCCCACATGGGCGCAAGTTATGGCAGCAGGAAACAGAAAAACGCTCGTGGTATGTCGGGAATGCCATGTAGCAATCCACAATGGAACAATAAATAAACCACTTTCTTGAAATTAAATTACTGGGGAGCCGGATGATGCGAAAGTATCAAGTCCGGTTCCGTGGGGGGATAACGGAAAAGGAGCATAGCTACCTCGCCGGTATCCTACCCGACACATCAGATGGCCGAAAGCTGGGTTTGGATCAGCGCATTATCAATCAGGCGCTGCCGGACGAACCCGGCACCAAAGTCAACCAGTGTGTCGCAAACATCATGCAGATTTGGCGAGATGGCGAGGCCGACAAGCTGACCCAGTTGGTGTTCTGCGATATTTCCACACCCCAGGCACCCCCTTCCAAAAAGGCGGCCAAGGCACTGGACAACCCCACACTTCACGCGCTGGAGCAGTCTGTACCGCTGGCCGAGCCGGAGCCGGTCTTTACCGTCTATGAGGACATCCGGCAAAAGCTCATTGCCCAGGGGATGCCTGCCGATCAGATTGCCTTTATCCATGAGGCCAACACTGAGGTGCGGAAAAAAGAACTGTTCGCCAAGGTCCGCACTGGTCAGGTGCGTGTCCTGCTGGGGAGCACCGCCAAGATGGGCGCTGGCACCAATGTGCAGGACCGGCTTGTGGCGCTCCATGACCTGGATTGCCCCTGGCGGCCGGGAGACCTTGCCCAGCGTAAGGGGCGCATCGAGCGCCAGGGAAATCAAAATCCCCTGGTCCATGTGTACCGCTATGTGACGGAAGGGACATTCGACGCCTATTTGTGGCAGACGGTGGAGAACAAGCAGAAATTTATTTCGCAAATTATGACCAGCAAAAGCCCGGTGCGCTCCTGCGACGATGTGGACGAAACGGCGCTGTCCTTTGCCGAGATCAAGGCCCTGTGCGCCGGAGACCCTCGTATCAAGGAGCGCATGGACCTGGATGTGGAGGTTTCCAAGCTGAAGCTGATGAAGGCTGACCATCAAAGCAAGCAGTACCGCCTGGAGGATCAGCTGCTGAAATACTTCCCGGAGGAAATTGAGAAAAACAAAAGCTTTATCGCGGGACTGGAGGCCGATATGGCAACCCTGGCCGCCCATCCTCACCCGGAGGACGGCTTTGCTGGCATGGAAGTCCGAGGTGATGTGCTGACCGACAAGGAAAACGCTGGTGCAGCTCTGTTGGATGCCTGCAAGGAGGTCAAAAACTCCGAGCCGGTGCAGATCGGCAGTTACCGGGGCTTTGCTATGTCGGTGTTTTTTGACGCATGGCGGCAGGAATATACGCTCCTGCTGAAAGGCCAAATGACCCACCGGGCAAGTCTCGGAACAGATCCTCGTGGTAACCTGACCCGTATCGACAACGCTCTCACGCAGATGCCCCAACGCCTGGAAGCAACCAAGGTCCAGCTGGACGATCTGTACCAGCAGCAGGCCGCAGCCAAGGAGGAAGTGGGAAAGCCTTTCCCTTATGAGGAAGATTTGCGGGCAAAATCTGCCCGTCTGGTGGAGCTGGACACGCTTCTGAACCTGGACGGTAGGGGCCGCTCCCAGCCGGAGTCTGTGATCGCCAAGATCGCCCGGTCCTCGGTGCTGGATAGCTTGAAGCGCCCAGTGCCGCCTCGCAACCCCGAAAAGAAACCGAAACAGCATGAGGAGGTGCGATAAAAACATGAAAACAAACGATTTGAATACTGCCATTTACCCTCACTCCGCTGCCTACGCGAAAGAGCATGGGGAGCTTGAGCAGTACCGGGCCTCCAACCGGGCCAATCTCCAATGCAAGGAGGCTATTGAATCGGCGGTGCGGGAGCACTTCGACGGGATGTATCTCAGCCGTGATGCTGCCAAGGATGTGATTGAGACCTACGGTATTGACCGGGTGATGTTTGTTCTGGCCAATACCGTCCAGCTCCAGGACTGGGATGGTCGTTACTCGCCCCGCAACAAGGCGTGGGCAAAGACCATTCCCAACGACAACTCCGATACTGTCCGCTACGGCTATGCCGTAAACAGCCATCCCGCCGTGCTGGATGGGTTTATAGATCTGGTCCGTATGGAACAGATGCGCCAGCCCTTGACGGCAGCGGACATCCAAGCAGAGGCAGAACGGATTCTGCGGGAGCTGCGCGCACCGGATGTGCCGAACAGCCCTCACGGGACCCATTACATGGCCCGCATTTCCCCGGAATTTCTGAATCGTGCCGGAAGCAAAGACCATGACCGGCTGATGAATCTTCTGCCGTTCCGCAGTCTGGCATTTACCGGCATGAAAGGGTTGCCTGGAACCTATGCCACCATTCTGGCCAGCGAGGACCGCACCAAGGAGCTGCGCCAGCCTCGTTCCTCCGTCCGGGAACATCTGAAACAGGAGCCGAAACAGGCAGCCTCCAAAACCCTGGCCCATAAGAAGAAGGAGCCGGAACGGTGAGCGTCCCGAAGCGCAAACGGGAAGTCCAGGTGAATTTCCGGGTCTCCCCGGAGGAGCTGGCGCTAATCGAGCAAAAAATGTCCCAACTTGGGACCAATAATCGGGAAGCCTATCTGCGGAAGATGGCTCTGGACGGTTATATGGTGCAGCTGGATCTGCCGGAGTTGAAGGAGCTTGTGTCCCTGCTGCGCCGGAGCAGCAACAATCTGAATCAGCTCACCCGCCGGGTGCATGAGACCGGGCGAATCTACGACGCTGATCTGGAGGATATAGCCCAGCGGCAGGAACAGCTATGGGAGGGCGTGAAGGAAATCCTGTCCCAGCTCTCCAATCTTTCGTGACAGGGGTATATACCCCATCTGCGGAGGGAGGAACGGCATTCTTTTCGCCGCGCCTCCCTCCGCTTTTTCTTTTTGACCGTATCCTTGCCTTTTGACGGGGCTTGCCGGATAATAAAGGCAGATAGCAAAGTGTTCTCACATCTCACAAAGGAGTTGAGATACCAATGTTGACCTTTGAAAAGGTTTTAGAGATTTTCGAGGACTATCTGGCGCAGGATATGGAGTGGGAAGTCTACAAGAGCCGGTACGGATATGTCTACGTGTCCTTCAACGGCTCACCCCCGGACCCGCCCTATTGCGAGGGTGATGTGTGCCGGACCCCGGAGGAACTGTTTGACCATCTGCTGGTTGAGTATAAATCCTTTGTCTCCATTCAGCTAACAAAGGGACGCCGGGAAGAAAACGAAGCCGACGAGGAACAGGTCCGCCGTCTGTGCCAGAAGTATTTGGATCGTCGAGAGGAGGCTATGAAATGACCGTATTGAAGCTGGTTTTGAAGATTGTGATTGCGCCGGTGATCCTGCTACTCACCCTGGCTATCTGGATTTGCGTGGGGTTGGTCTATGTGTCCGGCTTGGTGCTGGGGCTTCTCAGTACGGTGATCGCCCTGCTGGGCGTGGCCGTCCTGGTGACATACTCCCCGCAGAACGGCCTTATTCTGTTGGTGATCGCGTTTCTCATAAGCCCCTTTGGGCTGCCGAAGTTAGCCTTTTGGCTGCTGGGAAAGGTGCAGGATTTGAAGTTTGCGGTTCAAAATCTGATATACAGATAAAATTATCTGGAAATCCCTCTAGCGGCACGATAAGATTGCTTGCTAGAGGGATTTTTACCTTGGGCGGCATTTTCAAAACAGCAACTGAAAATAGGAAGACAACGCGCAAAAAAATTGAAGGATAATGAGACATGAGTTATACTATATATTACTGGAAATACGGACCAATAAATAGGATTGATGCCGCCTAAATAATAAGGCGTGTTTTATTATATGGAACGAGTTACGAACAAGGGGGATATTATGTATCTAAAATATATTCAGATTGTTAATTTCAAAAATCTCAAAGCAGCGCGTTTTGAATTTGCTAAAGGAGCCAATACCATAATTGGAGAAAATGATTCGGGTAAATCAAATGCGTTGACGGCTATTCGAATTCTTCTTGATGACAATTACTACTACAATACGAAACGCCTCAAAGAAACCGACTTTTCATACGCTCTTGGTGATTGGAGAGGCCATTGGATTATAATATCTGCTTTTTTTGATGAAATTTCAAGGGAAGACAAAAGCAATGAATTCTGTGCAGAATTAACTCCAGAACAGGAAAATATTGATTTCTTAAAATCATATATTCGTTGCGCAGATAAAGAGTTTGGAACGGTTTCCCTTTTTATTCGTCCTTGTAGGGCTAAGAGAGCAGAATTGGCCGAAGCTGCTCAAAATGGTACATTTGAGGCAGTTCGTTCTCAAATAAAATTAAGTGACTACGAATTTTATTATACATCACGTTCACAGGCAGATTTTACAGACGAAAATGTATATAAATCTATCGTTGGAGATATTTGCGCTGGCCAGTATGTAAACCCTGAGGATGACGATCAATCTGTTCTTGGTAGTAAAATCGATATCATGAACGTATGGCAGCATATATCAACAGTATTTATCGATGCTCTTCGCGATGTTGAGTCAGAACTTAGGAAACCGAAAAACCCCATCCGCCAAATTATTGACACTATTGAAGGAAATATTGAAGAAACTGATATCGATGATATAAAGAGAAAAATTTCCGAACTAAACCAAAAAATATCTCATATTCCTCAGGTTTCTGATATTGGGAGTCAAGTAAACCAAAAATTACTTGAAATGATTGGCGCAATTTATTCGCCAGAAATCAAGCTAGAGTCACGTCTAAAAGAAGATTTTGCTACACTTGCTAGGTATTTGACGATTTCTCCTTCCAATCAGAAGGATATAGATTTGTTGGGATTAGGGCATCTTAATATTTTGTATATTGCTATGAAGCTGGTTGAATTCGAGGTTAATCGTAATCGCGAACTTCTCAATATTATGATTATTGAAGAACCAGAAGCTCATATTCACACACATATTCAGAAAACCTTATTCAATAATCTCCAAGTTACACATACCTATACCCAAGTTGTGATGTCTACACATTCAACTCATCTTTCTGAAGTGTCAGATATTGAAAAGGTCAATGTCATGAAAAAAGTTGATGAACAGACATCGCTTGTAATGAAACCTACCAATGGATTGGATCAGTTCGGAGCAGATGTTTTGGAATATAAAGGGATATCTTTTTCGAAAATACTATCGAGATATTTAGATGCAAAGCGGAGTGTTTTATTGTTTTCTAAAGGGGTTATTATGGTTGAAGGGGACGGTGAAGAGATACTGATCCCCGCGTTGGTCAAAAAAGTCCTTGGAGTGTCTCTTGATGAGATGGGAATTGGTCTGATTAACATTGGAAGTGTTGGATTTGAAAATGTTGCATGCATTTTTGACGAATCACGATTACAGCGAAAATGCTCTATCGTGACAGATTTGGATGTAGTAGTTGATGGAGCAAAAAAGTCAAGCCAGGTTGCAATGGATAGAGGTGCCTCGCGAAGAGAAAAGTTGTCCCTGCTCTTTGATGCAAATCCTTATGTTAGTGCATTTTATGCCCCGCATACCCTTGAAGTCGATTTCGCAAGCGAAGATAATAACAAACGTTTTGTTTGCGCAATCATAAAACGTGCATATAAAGATGCTGCTACAAAAGAGAAACATGTTTTAGCAGTTAAATCAGGAACAGAAGCAGAAAGACACGACTCGGTAATGACTGTTGCAAAGAATATTAAAAAGGGCTGGTACGCAACATTGCTCGCTGAGAAGATCGATGCTGGTGCCACGATTCCAATGTATATTCTCGATGCAATTGCATTTGTTGCAAAAGACATTTTGTCCGAGAAATTATTATGGAAAATGACAAGCCATTCTTTTAATGCGTACGATTTGGATGAAGACTATGACGATTTGAAAACTGCATTTAAAGAAGCAAGAAGCTCAAAAGAAATTAGAGAAACAATAGAAATGTTCTGCGATGAGTTTCCGAATGATATGGTATCCTCATTTATAGCTAAGGCAGGTGGTCTGAGTGTTTGAAGGTGTAGATGAAATACTTAAGGAACTTTCCCCTGAACAGCAGGCTGCATGTATAGCTCCCAATAATGTTTTGTTGACCGCTTGCCCAGGCAGTGGTAAAACTCGTACACTCACACACCGATTGGCATACCAGGTACTCCAAAAATCAGATTCAAGAAAGATAAAAATAGCAATTACGTATACTAATCGTGCCGCTGAAGAAATTATCAACCGTTTAGAAGACATGAATATTGACCTATCAAGCATTTGGGCAGGTACAATTCATCAGTTTTGTATGCGTTATATCATTCGTCCTTATGCCATGTATTCAAAAAGGCTTTGTAAGGGCTATCAAATCATTGACGATTATTGTAAGAAAAAGTATGGACACGAGATAGCGGAGCGCCTTGGCATACGCCTTAGAAATTTTGATGATCCTTTTCAATACGAAAACATTAGGACTGAATACGAACGCTTATTAGAGGAAAAGAAGGAAATCGATTTTGATACAATTCTGCTTCTTTCAGAGGAATTGCTGTCGTCTTGCCCATTTATTAGTTCAAATATAGCATCAGTCATAAGTAGTATTTTGGTGGATGAATTTCAAGATACCAATGAACTTCAATACTTGATATTGTCAAAAATTTATAAAGCAAATAAGTCAATAACTTTGATGTTTGTGGGTGATGCTAATCAAGCTATTTATGGTTCTTTAGGTGGAGTAGCAAAAACCAAACAAGAGCTAGAAACACTTTATGAAACAGATTTTGATTCTATGTCACTAAGAGGCTGTTATCGTTCTACTCAGAGATTGGTGGATTTATATAGCAGATTCGAAGTTTCTAGAACTGAAGCTCACTCAGTTGCAAAGCATAAGGATGAACTTGGTGAAATACATTTTTTTGATTCCGTTTATTACACAGATCTGGCATCTGAAATTGCAGCCTTAATAAAGGAAGAACTTGAAAATGGAACAAAGGCTGAGGAAATTTGTGTTATTGCTCCTCAATGGGGTATGTTGTTCGATCTATCTAGAAAACTACGTATAATACTTCCGGACATTCCATTTGATGCACCAGATATTTCTCCAATAAAGTATGATCCCATGAACCCTTTGTTTCTGATAGCGAAATTGCTATTTCTTCCATCCGGAAAAAATGTGACGTTAAGAAAGCGAATTGCTACTGAATTTATTTCAATCGTTAGAGATGACTTCAGAATCATGGTGCCTGATAATATACAAAACTATGATGTCCTTTCCGCTGTTAATTGTTGTCGCGGCACAGATACAGATGGCATAACCTGTTTAGGCTCCGCAATTGAAAAGGTTTTTGCAATTCTACACGTTAGAATAAGCAAAGAAGCAGCTTTGTCAGCATTAACAAATTCTTTTTTTGATGAAATCCGCTCAAGAGTAGATAGGTATGCGCTTTCCACAGATTTTAATTCAATCAGTAAGTATTTCGGAGAAAAAAATGGTGTGGTAATTTCTACCCTTCACGGCGTTAAAGGCGAAGAATATACTTCAGTTATTGCAGCTGGTCTGTTGAACGGATACCTACCGCATTGGGACTATATTTTGAGTCCCATGAAAAAATCGTGTAGGAAAAATGAGACCTATAAGCTTCTTTATGTTCTTTGCTCTAGAGCTAAAAAGAATTTGTACTTATTTAGTGAAAGTGGGCGAACCACAAGAAACGGTTCCCCATATACTTCAACCGATGAACTTTCCTTAATTGCTGATTTGCTCTAAAATTAAGGCTAAGTGATAAAAATATACCTACAGCGGTCTGCTTCGGCAGGCCGCTATTCTTTTTTAGAGGAGGTTTGATAGCAATGGCAACCACACGCATCATGCCACTGCATATTGGCAAGGGCCGGACTGAGAGCTGTGCCATCAGCGCGATTATTGACTATGTGGCCAATCCGCAAAAGACAGACCACGGCAGGCTCATCACCAGCTATGAGTGCGACAGCCGTGTGGCCGACGCCGAGTTCATGCTGGCCAAGCGCCAGTATATTGCCGCCACCGGACGGGTCCGTGGCGCGGACGATGTAATCGCCTACCATGTTCGCCAGTCCTTCTGTCCTGGGGAGATCACCCCAGAGGAAGCCAACCGGCTGGGCGTGGAATTTGCCAAGCGGTTCACCAAGGGCAAACACGCCTTTATCGTCTGTACCCACATTGATAAGGCCCATGTCCATAATCATATCATTTGGAGTTCGCTCAACCTGGACTGTGACCGGAAGTTCCGCAACTTTTGGGGCAGCACAAAAGCCGTCCGTCGATTGAGCGACGCCATCTGCATTGAGAACGGACTGTCCATTGTCGAGAACCCAAAGCCCCACGGCAAAAGTTACGACCAATGGCTGGGCGATCAGGCGAAGCCCTCCCATCGGGAATTGCTCCGTGCTGCCATTGACAACGCCCTGGCACAAAAGCCTGCTGACCTAGACGAGCTGCTGAAGCTGCTCCGGGAATCCGGCTGTGAAGTCTCCAAGCGCGGAAAATCCTACCGTCTGAAGCTCCCCGGCTGGGGTAAAGTGTCCCGCTTGGACAGCCTGGGCGATGGCTATACCTTGAAGGATCTGCTGGCTGTCCTCGCTGGTCAAAAGGAGCATACACCCCGTCGAAAGCCGGTCAAGCAAGCAGATCCGCCGAAGGTCAATCTGTTGGTTGACATTCAGGCAAAGCTCCAGGCTGGAAAAGGTGCCGGATATGTGCGATGGGCCAAGGTTTTTAACTTGAAACAGATGGCGCAGACCGTAAATTATCTCATGGAGCATAACTTGCTGGAGTATGCGGCGCTGGAGGAAAAGGCTGCGGCGGCCACGACTCACCACAATGAGCTATCCGCAAAAATCAAGGCAGCGGAGAAACGCATGGCGGAGATCGCCATCCTGCGGACCCATATCGTCAATTATGCCAAGACCCGCGACACCTATGTGGCCTACCGAAAGGCCGGTTACTCCAAGAGATTCCGAGAGGAACACGAGGAAGAAATCCTGCTCCATCAGGCAGCCAAAAATGCCTTTGACGATATGGGGATCAAAAAGCTCCCCAAAGTTAAGGAGCTGCAAGCTGAGTACGCCCGGTTCTTGGATGAAAAGAATAAAAACTATGCCGAGTACCGGCGCTCCCGTGAGGAAATGCGGGAGCTGCTGGCGGCAAAGGCCAATGTGGATCGGCTCTTAAAAATGGAGGCGGAACACGATGCCCAAAAAGAAAAAGACCACGACCAGCGGTGAGTTGGTCATGGTCAAAAGCGTTCGCAGAACGTGTAGCCGCAGAATGAAATTCTGCGTTTATGGGGGCTTGGGGGATACCTTCAACAGGCAGCGCCGGATGCCGAATGGCTATCCAGGGGCATTGCTTGCCAATTCTCTCTCATAATATGAAAAAGTGTACTGTCGGGCGTTTGAAAGATTCATTCTTCTTGCACTTCGGATTGTGATAGAGTGAAAAATGCATCTGCCTGCGCATGATATAACCTTGCGTACAGGCCGTTGGTTGCCATTAACTGTGCATGCGTGCCATTTTCAATTAGCTGCGCATCTTTAAGTACCAAAATTTGATCAGCTAGGCAAATATTATTAAAGCGATGCGTGACAAAAATGCACATTTTGTTGATCGTGTCTGATGCCAGAGATTTGATGATTTGTTCTTCAGAAAACGAATCAATAGCAGAAAACGGCTCATCCAAAATCACAACAGACGAGGATTTGTAAAAGCATCTTGCAATTGCAATTTTCTGCCATTGCCCACCTGAAAGTTCAGTTCCTCCATTCCATTCTTTCTCCAGTGTTGTTCGATAGCCTAGTGGTAGAGCGTCGATGAATTCTGTAGCTTCAGAGTGAACGGCAGCCTCTTTAACTCTCTCGAAGTCGTTGATGTTGTCGGCGTCATGAATAGCAATGTTTTCAGCGACGTTAAACGGATAACGGATAAAGTCTTGAAAAACAGCGGATATTTGCTGTTGTAGAGAAGAAAACGAGATCTCTTCAATATCAACACCATTAACATAGATATGACCATTGATGGGCGTATACAGGCGCATTAACAGTTTTATCAATGTGGTCTTTCCCGACCCATTCATGCCAACCAACGCATACGTTTTCCCCGTTTCAAACGTATAGCTGAAGTTCTTCAAAACCATATTATGGGAGTTCGGGTAATGAAACGAAACATTTTCAAACCGTATGGACTTTATTTTTTCGGTTAAAGGGGTTCCTTCTTCCTGCTTTCGTACCGAGATATTTTCTATATCAGAAATGTAGCTTAAATATCTGGTTTGTTCGTATAGGGTGGATATTTGACTAAGCATCCCCTGGAAGGAAGCGTTAAAGCTATCCACACTAGAAATGTACATAGACGCAGCGCCAATGGTGAGCTTTTGCGTAACAGCTTGCATGATGATTGCTATTTTGAGTAAAAGAGAAACACTGTCCTGAGCCATTGCGTAAACAGTATTTAATCTACAGAATTTTTTATAATAGTGTTTGTTAGAATTCACATAATCAGTTTGTTGGCGGACAACTCTGTTTTTAAGCATGTCACCAATATCGAATAATTTGATTTCTTTGATATTGTTGTATTCAACTAGTAATTCTTTTAGTCGGTTGCACTTTCGTAGCCCCTCGGCTCGCTCAGCACCTACTGTATACCAGAACTTTCCGACACGATTACTAAGCCTAAGCATGGGAATAGACGTCACGATACATACAAGCAAAATGAGCACATTATAGTTTGCAATCAAAATTGTAATGCCTATTAACTGCGTGGTTAACCTAACCGTGGAAAACAGTGTGGTTAACAAAGTCAAGCAGCGATTAGGTGTTTCCTCCAAAGCAAGATGAATTTTGTTATATAAATCGACGTTATCATATTCCTTCATGGAGAAGAAGGTTGTCTTTTCCAGAATTCGGTTTGTTATGTAGAGATTAAATTTGTCTGATACCAAACTATTTAAACAGGAAGATACATAAGTGCAACCTGACATTGCAACGGAAGCCAAGAAGATAGAAATAAGCCAGAACAATAGAGTTTCGATGGTTATATAGCCGGATAGAAACACTGTTAATGAATTCAAAAAATTTTGCGAAAGGAGTAGTTCGATCGAGGTTAAAATGCCAGAAAGAATATTGCAAATCAAGAGAGCAGCAATGTAAGTTGGCGCGACTTTCAGCAATAAGCGTACGGCATACACACCACGGGTCAGACCGGGTAGATAATTCTTTATGAAGTCCTTGTGATTCATGGTTACCCCTTCACAGCAGATAAATATAGTGTAAGATGTAGTATAGAGAAATGCAGGGGGACTGCATAAGCAATCTCCCTGCATCTCGCGGAGCTTAGCGCTTAGTCGTGGTTGATGGCGTTGCTCCAGTTGGTATTGTCGTTGACGGTGTTGCCGACACGGCAGTTGGCGTTACAGCCCGCGTAGTGATAACCCGAGTTGTAAATGCTGTCGTGGGTGTTGTCCGTGCTACGGCAGACACAACCGCAGCGACCAGCGCGAGTGGTACCTGCAAAAGTCTTGCTGATGACCTCCATTTCGTTCACCTCCTTTCTTTATTTATTACTAAAACAGCAATAGGAATTGTCCTGTCGCTGAGTCAGCCGTTAGGAGCTTCTGGTTGTTTCTTTCAAAGCATCCAAAGCAGACGGGTTCTCTTCCAAAAGTTCGTAAAACATGCTAAAGCACCTTTCTAATTGAGAGCGAACACCATTGCAGTTAGATGCTTTTTCTGCCGGGTCAATGCCGTCCTCTGTGTAGCAATTTGCATAGCAGATGGGGCAAAGATTAACAGCCCAACAATTTTTACACGCCGGAAGCGAACGTGCAACATATTCTGTGTCGTACTTTTCGGAAAGCAGTGTTTTGTCGATGCCGGTAAAAATGTTCCCAATGATAGGAGAGGAACCGATTCGCTCACAAATCAGAAGATCGCCATTTGCTTTGACGTACAGTTTTCTTGAGCCCGGAACGCAACAACCATTACAATGATAAAGATCATCCGGTGCATCAGTGACCATACGTCCATCAATGGTTTCCATCATTTTGAGCATCGTGTTGAAATAGATGTTTTGAGTGTGTTCCCAGCTCAGCCCATTTTGCTTGGCTTTCTCGAATTGCCACTTGAGAAGCGGATTTAAGGCAGCGCCGAATTCGTAGGTGGGGTTTCCAGACATCAGTTCGACAGCGTTTTCGACAGGGAAGGTGCCAGGAGATGGATACGTAATCATGCACTGCGTAAGCGGTGGTAAAAAGTCAAGCGATTCGAAGAAGCTATTAATTCGTTCGAGTTTTTCATAAGTGTAGGGCGGGATAAGGACGGAATTGATGGTTAAACTCTTTCCGTGTTTAATGAAAGCCTTCGATAGAGTGTTCAGACCACGCATTGCATCTGCGAAGGTCGGCTTGTTGGCGGAATAAACACGGGCTGCATTTTGGACTTCTTCTGGACCGTCCAAGCTGACCACAACACTAAAACCCGGTGTTCTTGCCAAAAAGTCGGCAATTTCATCTGTTACCAATGTCAGATTTGTGGTCAAATTGAATGTCGGATGTTTGTCTTTATAATGCTCAAGTGTATATTCTGTTGCCCAACGGACGAGAGGGAAATTCGCAAGCGGCTCGCCGCCATAAAACGTAACGGCAAAGTGGGAGGAGCTGTGCTCTGCCAGATAATCAATGGCTTTCTGCGCAATTTCCTGAGGCATCTTTGCTGTACCGAAGTCCCGATTTCCTTCATAATCCTCGTTATAGATACAGTACTTACACCTGAAATTGCAAGCCTCAGTAACCTCCAGAACAAGCTGTTGGAGATCTGAGTCTAACGCTTCGAGCCAGTTGTCATCAGAAGCTAAATGCATCGCGGTGACCGGCGGAGCACACAATAATTTTTCCGAGTCGATCGTGGTCAGAAACTTTTCCAAACGATCACCCGCCATTTGATGGCACCGCTTTTCAAAAGCATCAAGAGAAATGGTGGGATCAAAGAAAGCCTGCAACGCCTTGAACTCGTAATCCCCGATATGTAACACTTTTCCGGTGCCCGTATCGTAGAAATAGTTTTTGAACTGTGTCGAAAAGAGTAGCCCATAACGTCCGGCGTTGCCGGACTTTTTCAAATCGCACAGTCGCTGATAGACTGGATGGGAACGTGCTCCGATTTTCGCGCTCATTCTTAATCATCTCCTGCAATTTGTTTTTCATCTTGCCTGATGTTGTCTATGTTTTACACCATCAGCCCGGTAAGCACAACAAAAAAGGCATAACTCAAAAAACGCTATCAAAAACAATATGAAACCAAAAAGCGATATATTTCGTAAAAAATAATAAAATAAAAAGAATCATATAGGAAATGTCACACACATTTGGTAGCGAAAACGATAAAACAAGTCATTACCTCCGGCAAAGTTGGGGGCTTGTGTAAGCCCTAGAAGGGCATCGTACCTGCAAGTTTCTCAAGAGGCACTGAAAATCTGCCACTTGCATCACTTGCCCCTCAGCCCGTAAACGGACATTGCTTCCTTCGCTCGATTCTTGAATCTAAAGCCTTTTTATTTTTTCCACCCCAGCAGCGCTGGGGGCTTATACTGCTAAAGCATACAAAAAAAGAAGGGGATGACCATCAGGCCATCCCCTTTTCCTTTGCCAACCGTCCATACACGGTAATTGCATCTTCGATGTGCAACAGATCTTCATCATTATTACTGGGCGCTCCAGCAGTGACCAATATATACTCTTCACCACCACACTCGGCCAGACTGGCAAGGCATTGTCCTGCTAGATCAGTAAAGCCGGTTTTTCCGCCCAACAGCGTCACTCCGGGAATAACCCGATCTCCAAGCATGGAAAACATCCTGCTATACAACTGGATACCACCCGGATGGGCATCAGTAGAAGTGGTAGTATAACTGCGAGTTGTGAATATTTCTCGGAAAGTTGGATTTTCCAGAGCAGTGTTTAGCAACATAGCAATATCCCGCACGGTAGAAACGTGTTCCGGGTCATGCAAGCCAGTGGGATTGGTAAAGTGGGTATGTTGCATACCGATTTCCGCAGCACGGTTATTCATCCGATCGGCAAAGGCTTCCACCCCACTATCCACAAGTTGGGCAATCGTCACACTACACTCTGCGCCAGAAGGCAACAGTGACCCATACAGGATATCCCGCACCGTTACTGTCTCGCCCGGTGCAAAACCGGCCATTGACGCATTTTCTGCCCATAGATCATTAAAAATATCCGGGTCCAATGTTACCTCGGCATCCAGATCCGGAATATTCTCCACCCCCAACAGTACTGTCATAATTTTGGTCATGGAGGCAGGATAAATTGATGCATCCGCACTCTCCTGGCCGAGTTCTGTGCCGTCTCTGCACATTAGCAACGCATAAGGGCTGTTAATTCCGCTCACGTCTACTGTCAATGGTTCAGGCGTTTGCGCGGGGGTGAGCAGCGGTGTTGAGGCCGAGTTTTCCTGGCGCGGTATTTCTTTAGATGGCCACCATCCCAGTAGTGCCGCACCGCTCAGCATAATGCCCACAGCAAGCACCAAAGTAAGGACAAATAAAGTCAGGAAACGCCCTACCACCTGCAGCGTCCTGTTACGGCGTTTTCTAATGCGCCACCTTCTACTACTGTGCGCTCTGGTGTTCCGAATATTCGCTGTGCAGTGGCGATTGCCCTGCTGCATGGTAGAAGCCCTCCTTTGTTTAGGAATATAGAATTTTCTTGTCTTTTTTGAAATGGAAAGAAGCCAGACTCTATCATCTTTGCTTTAACACCCGCACGCTTAATCCTAAAGCTCCCAAGCAAGCGAGTAACCACAACGTAAACTCTATTGCCTGCCTTTTGGCGAAAACATCCCGAGTGGTGGGAACGAGTGACAGGGTTTCGTTAAGCCTCTCATTTAAGATATTCACAAGATCCGGCCAAAAGCCAAGATTGCTCCACTGAGCCGGTAACAGCCAAGAAGGTATATGACCCAATAAATAAGGGAGAAGTAGTGCGAACACAAATAAGACGGCAAACCAGATGGTAATGCGGAGCCATGATGGGAAACGCAGACTTATCCTAAACCCTACTAACAAAAGCCATAGTGCTGAGACTAAAAGAGGGATAGAACACAGTGCCACAAAAAAGTTGCCCCAGGTTTTTCCAGTACAAATTTGATCGGGAGTACCCAAGCCTGCAGCGGTGACGTAATCAACAGCCATTTCTCGTAAATCGCCACCTGGTGAGCCTACAAGCTCTACATTTTTCAACATATCAGATTCTTGTGCCGCTGTAATGGCGAGATTTGTCTGTCCCTGAAAAACTCCCCGAATCTGAACATTACGGTCTCCTATTTGCAAAGTTTGACCAACAATGTCTGTACTGCCAAACAAATCCAAGGCAATAGATTCACTGACAGCACAGCCATTCACATCGACAGCACCCGGTGCTGATCCCTGTATATAAACGGCAGGAAAAACAATTGCTGCATCGCCGGAATAAAAAACCACCTGCGCATCGATACTGTGCAAATCTGTTTTCAGCACTTCTTTTGTTTCATTCCAGAGAGTCATCGCATACTGTGTGCCATCCTCACCAGCTTGAAACCTATGGGCTGATTGAATTTGATCAGACGAAAATGCCTCCTTGTATCGAAAGCTATACGGCGCATACGCTGTCTGTATTTGATCTGCTGCTCGATAAGCACCTGTAAGGCAAAATAGTGCCACCGACAATAAGACGGCAAGCAACATGATTTTGTATACTTTACGCATTTTCATTTTTCACCCGCACTTTAGAACCTGCCTCAAGGGAACGAGTGCTTTGCACAACGATAGAGTCTTCTGGCGAAATGGCTCCTTCGATGGAAGTTTGTGATTGACCTACCTCCAAAACAGTGACTGGAATGCGAACCAAAACATTTTGGGTGCCTAAAACCGTATTTTTTTCTTCAACAGCGAAAACAAAATCTCCTTGATTGTCTTGATGGATTGCAGTGTTAGGCAGGCAAAGATCATAATCTTGTTCACTGAGAACAATTTCTGCATCCGCAGGACCAACTTTCCAATCGGTAGCGGTTAATTGAATGGTGATGTCTACTGTATCATTCTCTGCATTTTCAGAAATCGCGGTAATTGCAGCAGTCTCAGTCTGGTCCCCCTGTTTTATAACAGCAGATAATCCGGTTTGACAATCACTGGCCTGAGCAGCAGGGAGTTCGCAAGCAAAAAGATATCCCTTTGAAGTATCGTAAATAGTGCAGAATGTTTGAGTACTTTCCGTTCCAACTTCGGCCTCGACGTTTGAAATAACGCCTGAGAAGGGCGAGGAGATCACTCCTTGCTGATTCACAAGCTGTTCCAACTGTTCAATTTCCGCTTGTGTATCCTTAATGTCAAGGGCAACATCTTCGGCGGAAGCCTGATTCACCTGCGCAGAAAGATTGTTCTGTCTTTGCATCTCCTGATAGGAGGCTAAAGCACTGTTACGATCATACTCAGCCTGCTGTGCTGCCCAATGTGCATCATCGGCAGCTTGCTCAGCAGTGCTGATTGCTTCCGGGGCCGGATTTTCCGATGCTCGCAATTTTTCTAATTCCTCGTAGGCTTTCTGATCTGCTTCATAGGCACGGAGCAAAGCCTGCTGGGTTCGTGCAACACTCGTATCATCCAGCACTGCGTTTGATAAAAGTTGGTTATACTCCGCCTTACTTTTCTGCAAAGAAGCCTTGGCGCGATCCAGCTTTGTCGAAAGTTCATCCACGTCACAGGCTGCAAGTGTTTGCCCCTCTACGACAGACTGCCCTTCTTTTACCAAAATGTTGTCGAGCACGATGCCCTCAGGCAAGGATACCGAAAGCACACTGGATGCTGTGATAGAGCCGGACGACTGAACGCTTTGACTAATTGTTCCAGCTTTTGCCTGCTGTGTAGTTACAACTGGCCGAATTGCACTGCTGGTTCCCCTAGCAACCAAAGTCAGAATCAACATGACAGCAAAAAATACGACAATTCTTTTTAATGCTTGACGTTCATCGTTCTGTGAGTCAGTATCGGATTCCGAAATCGGAGTCTGACGCAGAGCGGGAAGGCGATTCCGAAGTGAAAGGTGGAACAATTGTTTGCGCTCGGACAGCTTGCCCTCACTGTAAATAGGATAATCCGTTTGTTTTGGACTTGATTTCAAATCCGGTTCACTCCTTTACTCCACTTGATTGGATTCCCAAAATCAAATATCTCTGCCCAAACAGAAAGATCAGAATTACGGGCAATAACATAAACACACTGGCCACCATAGCAATTCCAATGTCATCCTGTGTAATATTGGCGAGGAACAGGGACATGGGCCAAAGGTTTTGGCTCTTCAAAAACACCAGCGGTTGTTCAATTGCATTCCAGGCTTCAATAAAAGATAAAAGCAATGCAGACAGGATGCCAGGGATTCCAAGCGGAAGACCAATTCTTATATAGGTTGTAATGGCACCGGCACCATCCAGTTCGGCTGCTTCCAGAACGGAAACGGGAATACCGTCGAACCCCTTTTTCATAATAAAGACGGGAAAGGTGGAAACGGTACCGGGCAAGATGATGCTCCAAACTGTATCCATGAGTCCCAACCGATCCAAAACCAAATAATCAGGCACCATGAGAACTTGAAACGGAAGTAGCATCAGAATCGTATAAATAGTAAAAAGAAGATTTCGACCTCGAAAAGTAAAACGAGAAAACGCCCATGCAGCAGGACTGGCAAGCAGAAATTGCCCAATCAATTGCGGAAATGTGAGGATACAGGTATTCCAAAACATAACAAAGAATTCTGGTGTATCCAATAGGACTTCGATCAATGGCTGTAAGGTGGGCGAATTGGGAATCAACGGCCAATGCACCGCAGAAGTCCCATCGAAAATTCCGCCAAGGCTCTGCGTTGCTTCATCGGTACTCATAAGCGCACCAGAAAAGATCATCCAAATCACCAGGCACACAGATGCGGCAAAGGGTACCAATACCAGATAAGGAAGACGAACGGCCTTTTTACGCTTTTTCACTCGGAACCCTCCCGCAACATTTTCAAAAATGGCAGAATTACCAGAAGCAGCGCAAGGGCAACAACAACAGCCGCTGCCGACAATCGACCAAGATCCAAAGAAGAAAACCAGTTCTTAAACAAATGCTGCAAGAGATAAATACTGTCATCCGGGTAATTTCCTGCCACTAGGTAGGCTTCCCGATATACCTTGAACGTGTTCAAAATACTGAGGATTGTGATAAGCCCCATGGTAGACGGTAAATTTGGCAAGGTGATTTTCCAGAAAATTTGCCAGCTGTTTGCGCCGTCAACTTCGGCTGCTTCATACATGCTGGCAGGAATCGCATCCAAACCGGCCAGCCAAAGAATCATATCGTATCCGATGTTCCGCCAAAGGTAAGTACCTACAAGTACCCCGAAAGCCGCACTGCTATCAAGGAAAGAAATTTCCGGTACTCCCCAAAAGGACAAAAGATTGTTCAAAATACCGTTCTGTGTGAAAAGAGCTTTCCATAGTAAAGAGATGCTGGCAACCGGAATTGCCATAGGCAATAGGCAAGCTGTTTGCAGCTTTTCCCCTTTGGGCAGGATTTTTCGTATCAAAAGAGCGAAAATCAAGCTGGTTACGAGAAGTAGCGGAATGCAGACCAGGATAAATCTCACTGTGTTTGCTACTGCCAAACGAAAGGCATTATTTGAAAAAATGGATTGGTAATTTTTCATACCAAGGAATTTTGTTCCCAAAGGGTTTGTGAAGCTGCGCCGGATAGTTTCTCCAAACGGAACAAAGAGGAAAACACCAATTCCTATCAGTGAGGGAAGCAAAAACATCCATGCTTGGAACGCTTTTTTCCCCTTTCGGCGAAATGTATTCTTTTTGAAATGCAGCTTTTCGATGGGACGGGCAAACCGCTTGCGCTTAGATTTCATAGCGATATACCGTCTGCGTCTCGGAGTTCAGATCTGCTGCAACAGCGATAGCTTGGTGATCTGTAACGATCAATGTGACACAGCTGACATCATCCTGCAGAAAAGGTGCAAGGGTGTCTGTCAGAATCCGTGATTCGGAATTGTTGGTGGTATCGTAGGCAACGATGCCTTGATCGTCCACATAATAGAAAATGCCGTTTCGGCAGAAAGATGAGCCCTTAATAGTCGCTAAGACTCCGTAGCTATCGATTTGCCCTGCCCCATCCAAAGAACGGCACTCGTTGGTTTCAAAGTCGACATAGTACAGCTTTTCTCCATCTGACGCGTAATACCCCGCTTGGTCCGCAGCGATTCCTTCTCCCCACTGTGTTACCAACGAGCCATCATACTGCAACACCATATCCTCGAAGGGAAGGGGGTGAATAGTTTCCTGCTCTTGGCCATCCTCATTCACGAAAGTTTCCGTTCTTCCACCCGTTACGGTAAAGGTGTCACTATCAATAGGATAAACGGCAGAAATTCCGTCAATTGCTCCCAGCGCGGAAATATCCGCAGTTTTAAGGTCCTCGCCGCGGGCGGCATAAACAACCTGCTGTCCCTGCATGCCCAGCATGAAGCCATCCGGACGCAGTTTGATTCCCACAACAGTCTGGTCGGCCCAGGGCAGTTCTTCCTTTGTCCAGCTGTCCCCATCATCTGTAGAGACATAGGCACAGAAGCCATCGGCACCTTCACGCCCCACAAAATAAATAGAGCCATCCGAAAGAACTGTACCGGCTTCAATCGAAAAATTGTTGCCAATCGAAATTTCGTTGCCTGTTGCAGCGGAATCCGTTTGTGCCTGTGAAACGGAGCTCTGCGTTTTTTCTGATGGCGTACTTTCCCCAGGAGTAGAGCCGCAGGCGCACAGGGCGACAGCGAGGGAAAACGGCAAAATGGCCGATAAAAACAGATTTCGTTTCATTTGAGTTTCTCCTGTTCTTAATAAACAAGTTAAAATGTGTATGAAAAGCTCTGTTGAAGATTTGAATATGTCGGAACCGCTAATACAGGCAAAGAAGGTCTACTGCGATTACCCACGTTCTGCCAAGTAAAGGCGCAAATCTTTTTCTGCTGCCTGCGTAGCCGATTCAGCATCTTGCTGTCCTTTTGCCAACGCCTCGGCGTACGGCAACAATTTGTCTGCGATTACTTCATCAACAATCACAGGCGTTTTTACGCCTTTGAGGAAATCAGCCAGCATTTCGCGATCTGTACCGTATGTTTCAACAGCTGCGTCAATTCTTGCATCCAAACTGCTTTCAATAACGGGCAGGCCATCTCCAACAACCGTATTTTGGATATCCGAAGCAAAGAACGCTTTCAACAAATCCTTTGCAGCTTCCTGATTTGGGCTACTAGCATTTATTCCAAGTAAGACCTTCGGAGAATAAGCCCTTTCACAAAGGCCCGGTGCGGATTTTAATTCAGGTGCCTGACCTTCCCAATTTTTAGTGATCCAGCCCAGGAACGCAGGAGAATCAATCAGATTCCGTCCAATCCTTGCTCGTTTGTTAATGACTTCGCGTGAAGCACCGGAAATGGTGATGGAGTCTCCGCCGTCGGAATAGACAATCGAATCGTCCTCCTGCTCCGTGCGATAAGAAGCCATGTTGTAGTAAGTGCCGATAGATTCGATGGCTTGGAACAGTTGTTGCAGTTGCTCTTGATTCAGTGTGTTATCCGTAATCAATTCGGAAGCAGAGGTGCTCATCAAGAGCTGGAGGATTTCCTGAGGCGTCATAAACGAAACCGCATATTTGTCTTCCTCTGGAAGGGCTGTATAATAAGCATTGTCGGACAAATTGTAGTCATCACGCGGAGGGCAGGATTTTACGAACTCTATAAAGGAAGATAGATCTGTAATTTGATCCATGTCTTCGGCGGTTCCCCAAATAGATGGAATGGCATACCGTGCAGCAGCAATATAAGTCTTTCCATCCACGGAGAAAGCATTTTTAATCGAATCCAAGATTGAAAATTCCTGCAGCGACTCGTTTAAATCAGCCAGAACGCCATTTTCGATATAAGGTGTAACATCTATGCCATCAAAGACGATTAGGTCAGGACCGCTCCCAGCAAGCAGTTCTGTATTTAATGCTTTCAGTACATCTTCGGTTGCCAGATCATCGCTGCCGGCGACTGTATACTGTATGGCGATATCGTTGTGTTGCTGCTGATATTCTGAAAGGACTCTTCGTACAGTGGGAGAATCGGACAGTGACCAGACAGTGAGCTCAATCTGCTCTGACGGTGTCGCGTCAGGATCAAATGTATACGAATAAAGTTGTGCGGAATCGTCAGACGTGTCTTTGACAACACAGAAAAAGCTGTCTTGAAAGTAAACGAGATTTGTGATTACTTTTCCCTGTACCGAAAATGCAAACCCGCTGGATGGAGTGATTTCTTCTTTTAAGGTTCCACCAGCAGCAACCCGGTAAATTCCCTCGCTGTCTGCATAATAGTAATTTCCCTGTGAATCACAATAGGCAGCAATGATGTTTTCGAGTCCCTCGACATTACCTTCTTGTATCTCACCATTTGCCTTCAGAGTCGATAGTTTGCCCGTTTCGGATATGAAGGCAAGTTCATCCCCGTGTTGGGCAAATCCCCCCCATTCCGTTCCGGCCCCAACTTTCGTAACCATACGGCCATCGCGAAGCGAAAAGATAGCTGCAACGGACTGGTTATTGGTATCCCGTCCGGCCATCAAAAAAGAATCCGAGTTGACAAATTGAATGTTGTTGATGTCAGTTACTTCAGAATCGGCAGGTTGGACTTGAGAACATTCTGTCTCTTTCGCTCCGTACCAAATCTGTTCTTCATCTTCAGTCCTGATCAGAACAAGAACGCCACTTTCCGTCAGGCTTGCTTCGATGCAAGTCCCCGGCACTTCCACCGAATAAACTGGCGTGGTGTCCCATGTGTAGCCATCCGAAGAAGAAAGCACATCAACCTTCTGGGATGCCTCTCCGTTTGACTGGACGGTCGCACAGAGGAGTTGGCCATCAGTGGTGGTTGTGAGGGCAAGGATATCACTCGAATCAGGCTCCAAAGCCACCTCTTTTTCAACCCACAACCCTGGATTGATTTCTGTTTTCTGCCCCAGTGAAGAATCCGTTACACCACACGCGCACAGAGAACATCCCATCAACACCGAAAGTCCCAGTGCCGTGCTCTTGATTAAGCGATTCATACAGTTGACTCCTTTCGCTTTTGGTTGTATATATCATAACAGATCAATGTTAAAACAAAATTTAAGATGAGCACCCTTATTTAAATATTGATTAAAGAATGGTTTGTTATAATAAACTAGGGAGATGAACATCGTGAGAATTTTGATAATAGAAGATGATAAAAATCTTTGCCAAATCATGCGTGCGGGCTTGCAAGATGCTGGAATTGATTCAGACTTTTGCCATGATGGCGAGACAGGCTTGGAACTTCTTCTTCATAACTGTTATGATGCTTGTTGCCTGGACCGGATGCTTCCTTCGATGGATGGCCTAACGATTTTGAAAAAGGCCCGGGCAGCCAAAGTATCAGCTCCGGTGCTGATGCTGACTGCTATGGGCGGCTTAGACGACAAAGTGGATGGGCTGGAAGCTGGTGCGGACGATTACTTGGCCAAGCCATTTGCCATGCGAGAACTTGTAGCTCGCCTCCACGCATTACTTCGCAGGCCCTCACAAGCGATGGCTGTGGAGGAAAGCAACCAAATTCATTACGAGGATGCAACATTAGACTGTAATCAGCTGGAACTATGTGGGCCAAAAGGACACTGTCAACTATCAAAAAAGGAAGCGGACCTCTTGGAAGTGTTTTTCCGATACCCGCATCAGTTGTTTACAAGAGAGCGACTGCTTTCCCGGGTTTGGGGCGATGACACTGAGATTGAAGAAAGTAATCTGAACACCTATATCCACTTTGTACGCAAAAAGTTAAAAAAAGCTGGTATCTGCCTGACGATCACGACCATTCGGGGTGTCGGATACCGATTGGAGAACATCCATGATTAAAAAACTTTGGCTAAAACTGGTTCTCCTTTATACTGGCATCACGGGGCTGATCTTGGCATTGTGTTTAGGAATCACATTCTTTTTTTCCTGCAACAGATATGAAGCCTCATTGGACGCTCAGATTTGTGACCAGATAGAATCATACCAAATCAAACTACTTTCCTCCCGGCAGGTTGATCAGAGTACTTTGCAGGAACTGGAAGAAAATTTGGATGGCAACATATACATTTTTGAAAATGGAACGCCATTATTCCGTTTCGAACCGACTGGAGGACTTACACCGGACGTATTGGAAAATATATTCCGCTCGGAGCATAGCCTTTCTACGGATGAACTCTCCCAGGCTTCAAACGGGTGGACATCAAAAAAGGATGAAAGGAATACTGCTTTAGGGCGTTTCCATGTATTCTACTTTCGGCACGAGGATAAAACGCAAATTGAAATATTGGCTCTGCAAAGCCAGAGCGTTCGTCTGCCGTTTATTCAGCATCAGACAGTTTTCTACGGAGTGTTATTGCTCTTAGGATGTATTATTTTGGCTGTCATCAATAGCTGGTTGATTCGGAGCCTTTTAAGACCGGTAGAGAATTCCGTTCGTCAGCAGAAAGAATTTGTTGCAGCGGCAGGGCACGAACTAAAGACGCCGCTAGCATCGATCCGTGCTGGGCTGGAGGTACTGCAAAAGCACATTCCTTCTTCTCCGGAAATTTCAGGAGTGTTTTATGCAACGCAAAGCGAGGCTCTGCGGATGAGTCACTTGGTACAAGATTTATTGCTTCTGGCAAATTCAGATAGACAAGAACGCAAGCTGTTTTTGACAGCAATTGAACCTGATACCTTTTGCTTGCAGCTTTATGAAAAATACCAGATCTATGCCAAACAGCAACGTCATCCGTTACGTCTCAAGATTGAAGAAGCGTCATACCCTGAAATCATGGCTAACGAAGAAGCACTTACCCAGATAGGCAGTATCTTTATTACCAATGCGATTGCCCACACGAAGGAAGATACCACCATCGAAATTTGTTGTAACCTCCTGAAAAATAATGTAGTGGAAATCGGGGTACATGATTACGGTCAGGGTATTGCCGAAAAGGATTTACCACGGATTTTTGAACGGTTTTATCGCGCAGATCCCAGCCGTACGACCAATGGCCACTATGGGCTTGGGCTTTCTGTTGCAAAAAGTCTGGCAGAGCAACAATCGTTGCATATTGGAGCCCGCAATACACCCGGTGGAGGGGCTATGTTTTATATTTGCACGCAATAACCGCAAAAATCTAATAACACACGGAAGAATTGTTTAGAGGTAAAACTTGCTTAATACAACTATTTGTCATGAGGACGATTCTTTGCGTTCCTATGTTGCGAAGTTTATCGAACAATATTTTAAGCGAAACCACATACAATACAAAATATCATGTTGCCCGTCATTGCATAATCTCACAACGCGGTTTCACCCAATCGATCTATTATTTACAGATATAATATTTAGCGATAAGACAGAGATGTCCACGTTGCTGAAAATCCGTAAGCAACACCCATCAATGATGATGGTGATCTTAACAAACAATAATGAGTATGCTATACAGGGGTATAAGCTAGGAATACTCCGCTACATAATGAAGGAGCAACTGGAACATGAACTTCCCCACTGCATGGATGCAGTGCTTGCAAGATATTTCAAGCACAGAGATGTGCTTGAAATGAAATTCGTTGAAGGAAAGTATTGCGTGTACCAGGACGAAATCGTCTATATGGAAAGCCAAGGTCATAAAGTGAATTTTCATCTTTCTTTAGGGATGTCTGTTCGAATTTTGACAGCGCACACAACGATAGATGCTATGCAACTGCAACTAAACCAAAATCGTTTTGTACGGCCACACAAAAGTTTCCTTGTGAATTGTTCCTATATTGACAAGATTGAGTGTGGCAATATTCTTCTGCAAAGCGGTGATAGAATCACCATTTCGCAAAGCCGCAAGAAAGATGTCGATGCATTGCTCACAGCAATTCTATAAAGATAATATTGCACAGAAAAAACACATCTGCCTTCCTCGTAAGAAGTCAGATGTGTTTTAGTTTTCTTATTTTAGTTTACTAAAAATATACTTTCGTGCACGGTGAATTCTATTTTTAACATTCGCCTCCGAGGTATTGGTAAGGCAAGCAATATCTTTAAGCTTGTACCCTTTGATTTTCATAACCAATGTTATTCGATACTTTTCTGGCAATTCATTGAGTGCTTGCAGCGCTTTCTGCAGGGTAATTTTGGTGAGAGCAATCTCATCTGGACTATCAAAATTATTTATTTCTGGAACCTCGTCGGCAGGATACAATGATGTCTTGCGTTTTTCCCATCTTCGAATAAAGTCGATGGTTTTGCTTTTAGTCACAAGATAAAGGTATGATTTTAGCTCTTTAGGGTTGTCCATACGTATGGTATCAATATCTTCAATAATATTCACCATTGTTTCGTGTACTGCATCTTCAGCTAGACGCTGATCTTTTGTGAGTTCATAAGCAACTTTATACATCATTCCATAGTATGTGTGGTAGATGTACTCAAATTTTGATCTTTGCGTATCATCGTCAATCATGGCGAGATAGATAAAAAGCATAGAAAGCGGCTCCCTATTGAACTAGATTGTCCAAGATAAAAATAATGAATTTCATAGTATTATCCGTAAAAAGGCTCATTCAGGTTTCATGGTTTCTGAAAAAAAGCAAAAAAAGCGCAAAGTTTCCCGAACGGGCAAACCTTGCGCTTTTTGAGAGGCCTTTATTTTGTACTTTGGCTGGGGGCAGGTGTTAGCATCGTTTATCGAAATCGTAGCTGACGGTTTCACTCGTGCCGTTTGCAGTGACGGTGACTGTAGTGGTTAGCTTGTAGGTCGTTCCTGCTTTGATGGCATAGCTTCCATTGAATTCATGCCGGAATCCATAGTAGGTAGAAGATGTACGATCCACTTCGGTGTAATTTCCCCAAAAGCCCTTCTCATACAACACGAGTGTGCATTCCATCTTTGTTGCCTTCGGATCTGCAACAATATAGCTCGAATAGGACTGGGACTCCGCGGAAATAGTCGGAGAGATGGCAATTACGTTTTTCCAACGGGGCTCTACCGCAAACGCGGTTACGCAAAAAAGTGTAGCCATTAATACGGAAATGGCGATTCCAATAATTTTTTTCATTTTCAGAACTCCTTTTGATAAATGGCCTCTTCCTTAACAATCCGTATGATACGGTGAAATGGTTACAAAATTAGTGTATAAAGTTTTCATAACCTATTTGAGAGTGGAATCCACTGTGATTCCCTCGGCCACTTTTATAAGTTCTGAAATGTTAGGATTGCCATAAATAGTGAAGGATAGCCCATCAGCTTCCCAAACCAATACGTTGCTATTATCTTCGCGTATTCCCCAGATTGCATGGTTTCCATCAAATTCGAGTTCATAGTATCTGGTTAGTTCGTTGTCAATCCCGACTTCTTGCTCCGAGCCAATATCAACAACTCTGACAGTATACCAACCACCGCTGTCTGATGTGAATTCAGCAATGTACCGATCTTGATTTGATGTCTCTTCATCTGTAAGTGTAAAACCTGTAAGGATGCAACTCAAGTTAATTTTCGAAGCAATATCGAAATGTTGTCGATCTGTTTCTTGGGAATAGACGATGTTCATAAAACCATCTCGCCATTGGATCAAGGTATCCACTACGGCATCTTGAAATGCTTGAACAGGAAGGAGGGCAAATGTCAGTGCAGTCATAACGCTGGTAAAAGCTATCAACACCTTCTTGGTAGGCTTCCAAATTTGGACCCATCCCTCTTTTCGGTGCGCCTTTTTTAAGAGTCGGTCCATTTTCTTCTGAAACTGTTCGGAAGGATGAAACTGAGCATTCATTTCTTTCAGACTCGGCATGGAAGCCAGTTCGCGCTCTTCTGCCTCCGTCACAACCAATGAAATCAGTGCATCTGGCGTAATGCGGATTTCGTCATTCTCTTTCTTTTTCATGATAGCTCTCCAATTTATCTAATATCATTCTCCGCGCTCGAAAAATTCGCACTTTTGTGTTTTCCGGAGTGATGTTCAAAATTGTTGCGATTTCTTTCACTTGATAACCCTGCAATTTTAGTTCCAACGGCGCACGATACCGATCATCCATCTTCGAAATCATTGCAATCAACTCATTAAAGGCAAGTGCATCAATTGCAATAGTTTCGGGGTCCTGTTTATGTTTGGTGTCATAGCGTTCTAATTCATCGTCTTCGGTCGGGCGCACCTTGTCCCATTTGCGCACACAATCAACAGCCTTATTATGGGTGACCCTCCGCAGAAAAGCACGAAGTGTAAGTTCATCGTCAATATGTACTTTATCTATAATCCGTATCAACTGCAAAAAAGTTTCATGTACAACGTCCTCAGCCAGATAATGCTCTTTTACTACTTCCTTTGCAACATGATACATGAAGCCAACGTAGTTCTGATAAATGTACGAAAATTTATCCTGCTGTTCCTCGGTTTCCAGCATGGAAATATAAAAAGTCAGCATTTTTCCCTCCGCGTGTGTTAAAGCGTCCTGTTGGGATTTGGATCACATGGATTGCAAATACCAGGTGATATAACCAATCAGGTGCGCTTTCTGTTCCGCGGAGCAATGATCAAGTTGATATTGCAGTTCGTCAGAAAAGAAATCGCTTATTTGTGAAGGCGAGGATGGTAATATTGCGTAAATTGAACATTCCAGTATGCCCGCGAGGACGTAGAGCTTCTGCAGGGAAAGGTGTGCAGAACCTCTTTCTATACGACTAATGTACTGGGGAGATACATCAAACTTGTTGCCCAGTTCTTCTTGTGTCCATCCCTTTGCTGTACGCATTGCGCGAATCTTTGTTCCAATCGCTTTGTATAGTTCTTCCTTCGAAATGTCCACTTTTCCATCACCTCAAAATAAGCGTATCAATTTTCAAGCTCAAATTTGAGGGTCTAATTAGTTTATAAATAAACTATATAGATTTATTTTTGTGGGTTTTTATCAATTTATTCGGTTTAGATAATTGAGAATATGATTTATATTTGAGAGAAAGAATATCTGTAACCCCCTTTCTGCATGATTCGTATACGTTTTAGACCATCTTTTCTATTTACTGCTATTTACGGTTTAAGAATGTCAGTGCCCTTGTATGTTTTTCGGGGCGTAATTGTATACGGAAGGTGTAGAAAGTGGTGATGCAAAACAAATGCCGAACCGCTGGATATCAACCGGCGAAGTAGGTTTAACACCCACTCACTTGCTCCACATTGCCGCTCCCCACCTCCATTCTGATTGTACGAATATCGTTATCGTCAGAATGGAGGTAACAATGGGTTTTAATTATGGGCGCGAAAAGCGCGCTTTTGATGAAAAATGGGCACGGCTGGAAGTGGAATATCGCGCGGCAGGGATGTCCGAAAAAGCAATCCAAGACATGAAGAATTATGATTGGCAATGGTTTTGCAGTGAACGAACCTATCGAAACCATGTACAAACTTTGCCAGTTGGTGATGCTGAGAGTCATGGCGATGTGTTTTTCAAACAAGCACGTTTGGAATCAATAACTTCCCAATGGGATGCCGGTGACGTAGATCACACTCGCTTCGGTTGGTTGTCTGCTTTAGAAGATGAGACGCTTTACAATAAATTGCGCGCTCTCTCTGATAAAGACCTGGAATTGCTGACACTCCTTTGTGTTGATGGTTTCCAACAGGCAGATATTGCTCGTAGAATGAACTGCTCACGCAATGCCGTACATAAGCGGCTTAAAAAAATTAAAAAAATTCTGAAAAAAGGGTGACAATCGCCTCCGCTCGATGCCTGTATAATAGAAGCGATTTTTTCCTTCTATGTACTTTGAAATTTGAATACACGGCAGAACAGGTACATACCCCGCGCAGGAGCGAGTGAGAAGCGACGCCATGATGCTGGCCAGCTAGGAGGTGAAATAGCTGTATTAGCGGAGCGCCCACCGCCTTTCTCATACACAGCTTTGGCACACTGTGCGCGATGATTGTGCGGGTGAATAATGATACTTCCTCACGGCCTCCTAAGGACTTGGGAGGAACCCTGCGGCGCGCGCTTCTAACGACGCTGCAGAGTTATGACAGCCGCGCCAGCGGAGACCTGCTCTGTCCCTAGCATCAGGGATGCGTGGCAAATGTGATGCAATTATCTTGCCAATAGAAAAAATGTGGGCGCATTGGAGATTTCCAATGCGCCCACTGTCTATATAAGGGGAAAGAAATATCATGATACAACAAAGTGTTGATAAAATCGCATTAAAGCTTATTCATATGATGTTTCGTAAGGGTATGATTGACACATCGGTATACCGACAGATCCTAAGACGGTATGCATGAAAAGTCAAGGATAGTACCGGATATCGTCGCATCCTAAACAAATGTAGCCTCCCCTTTTATACTTGAAGCGGAGGTGATCAGATGAACAATATGCAACAACTGTACTTCGGAAATCTAGCTTTAGACCCTAACCGACAGCGCCGGATCGTTTATTATGGCCGTGTTTCAACAGAACATGAGGCTCAGCTTGAGGCTTTGGAAAAGCAGATGCAGTGGTACGAGGACCAAACAAAGTATCATCCAAATTGGACTGTGGTAGGTAAGTACATCGACGAAGGGATTACTGGAACACTCGCTAAAAAGCGTCCTTCATTTATGAAGATGATTGAGGACGCCAAACAGCGAAAGTTTGATCTTATCGTCACTCGTGAGGTATGCCGTTTTGCAAGAAATACCGTAGACACTTTGGTACTTACTCGTGAACTCAAGAACTATGGTGTTGAGGTCTATTTCGTATCTGATAACATCTGGACAATGGATGGAGACGGCGAATTACGGCTTACGATCATGGCTACGTTGGCTCAAGAGGAAAGTCGAAAGATTTCAGAGCGGGTTCGAGCAGGACAAGCCGTAAGCAGAGAAAACGGTGTTCTATTTGGGAACGGAAATATCATCGGTTATGATCGGGTAGGAAGCACTTATGTCATTAACCCGGAGCAGGCAGCTACAATCCGTACAATTTTCGAACTATACTCACAAGGTCTGGGGCAAATGAAAATCGTCAACGAACTGACGCGGCGTGGATGTAAGGACGGTAATGGAAACGTGAAATGGTCCTGCATCAAAATCAGCCGGATTCTTCGCAACGCCACTTATATGGGTTATCTCTGCTATAACAAGTCAAAAGTCAACAACTTTTTGGAAAAAAGGCGAATTAAGAATTTGGATGAGGATTCTTTTATCCTTAAGAAAGGCGACTTTGAGCCGATTATATCGGAGGCTCTATGGCATCAGTGCGAAAATATCCGGAACGGCCGGATTCGCAAATATCAAATGCCTTCTGGGGAGGAACGCAGACGAGGCACAAGAATCGCTCAAAACCTGTGGGTCAAGAAACTACGTTGCCGTTGCGGCGCTGGATACAATCGCTTCAAATGGAGGGTGCTACGGGATGGAACCCCTGTTTACGGATACCAATGCAATTACCGTACACAAAACCCCGCAAAGACTTTTGTAGAAAAGAATCATCTCGATAGCCAAAAATATTGTGATGCGATCACCATCTGTGAATGGAAGCTTGATTTGATGGCAAAGATGATTTTTGACCAACTGTGGGGAGACCAAAGAGAAGCTGTTTTGAAGGCCTGTCAGATGATTGAATCTTGCATCCTTTCCACGACGTTACAAACTGATTCGGAAAAAGCGGAGAAACAAAAGAAAATCGAAAAATTGGAGCAACGTCTTCTGAATCTCGGTCAGATGCGAGCGGATGGTGAACTGACAAGAGAGCAATTTCAGAAGTTATATGCACAGACCACTACAGAATTGGACGCCTTGAAAACGCAACAGAATAGCGCTCCAGACTCAGCTGAGGAAGAAGTCAGCTTCGACCTGAACAAAATCAAAAAAGGGCTTTCTCAGATGGTGGACATTACGGCACCTCGTATTTCTGAAGAACTGATAGATGAATTTGTGGAGGCTGTTACCCCAGTCGAGAATCATCATTATCGCTGGAAAATGACCTTCGGAGAAATGAAGTCAGGACAAGAACGATATAACCTTATGGAGCCGGAAAATTCCCCTGTACTCTCATTTACGATTGACTTTGAGACCGCCCGCCAGTATCGTATGTCGAATGGGTTGCCCGCCCAATTCCGTCAGCGTGGCTGGACTGATCTGAACGTGGAAGTGTATTTGTAACCCCCATGTGCATTGCAAACAAAAACAGGCGCACCGCCAAAAGCGGTGCGCCTGTTCAATTAGTTAAAAGTTTTCGTCGCTATAAAGCGATTAGTCCTTCATCGCACGGGGTGCTTTAATAGCAGCCTGAGCAGCGGCCAGACGTGCGATGGGAACGCGGTACGGAGAGCAGGAAACGTAATCCAGGCCAACGTTGTGGCAGAACTCAACGCTGGAGGGGTCGCCGCCGTGCTCGCCGCAGATGCCCAGACCCAAGTTGGGGTTGGTTGCGCGGCCGTCATGGGCAGCCATCTTAACCAGCTTGCCAACGCCGATCTGGTCCAGATGCTGGAACGGATCGCTCTCGTAGATCTTGGTATCATAGTAAGCGGTCAAGAACTTAGCAGCATCGTCACGGCTGAAGCCGAAGGTCATCTGGGTCAGGTCGTTGGTACCGAAGCTGAAGAAGTCAGCTTCCTTAGCGATCTCACCTGCGGTCAGGGCGGCACGCGGGATCTCGATCATGGTGCCAACTTGGTACTTCATGTCAACGCCAGCGTCAGCGATCAGCTTGTCAGCAGTCTTGACGATGACGTCCTTGACGTACTTCAGCTCCTTCACTTCGCCAACCAGGGGCACCATGATGTGCGGGGTGATCATCTTGCCGGTCTCAGCAGAAACCTTGATGGCAGCCTTGATCACAGCATTGGTCTGCATCTCGGCAATTTCCGGATAGGTAACGGCCAGACGGCAGCCGCGATGGCCCATCATGGGGTTGAACTCATGCAGGCTGACAACAACGTTGTTCAGCTCTTCGGTGGTCATGCCCATATCCTTTGCCAGGGCTTCGATATCCTCAGCCTTGGTGGGCAGGAACTCATGCAGAGGCGGGTCCAGATAACGGATGGTCATCGGACGATCGCCCATGATGCGGTACATAGCGGTAAAGTCAGCTTCCTGGAACGGCTCAACCTTAGCCAAAGCAACCTTGCGCTCTTCAACGGTACGTGCGCAAATCATCTCACGCACAGCAGCAATACGATCCTCAGCGAAGAACATATGCTCGGTACGGCACAGGCCAATGCCTTCAGCGCCCATATCAACAGCGTTCTGTGCATCGCGCGGGTTATCGGCGTTGGTCATAACCTTCATCTGGCGTGCTTCGTCAGCCCAGCTCATAAAGCGCTTGAAGTTAGCGTTCTCGGTGGAAGCGACGGTAGCGATCTGGCCTTCGTAGATGTTGCCGGTAGAGCCATCAATGCTCATCCAGTCACCCTCATGGAAGGTGTGGCCGTTAATGGTGATAACCTTTGCATCGTAATCGATAGCAACATCGTTATCATTGCCGCAGCCGGAAACACAGCAGGTACCCATGCCACGTGCAACAACAGCTGCGTGGCTGGTCATGCCGCCGCGAACGGTCAGGATGCCCTGAGAAACCTGCATGCCAACGATATCTTCGGGGCTGGTTTCCAGACGGACCAGAACGACCTTCTTCCAAGCTTCGTCCTTGACCTTCTCTTCAGCATCTTCAGCGCTGAAGACAACGCGACCGCAGGCAGATCCCGGAGAAGCGGCCAGGCCCTTGCCGATTGCTTCAGCAGCCTTCAGGGCAGCAGCGTCAAACTGCGGGTGCAGCAGGGTATCCAGCTGCTTGGGCTCAACGCGCAGTACAGCGGTGCGCTGATCGATAACGCCCTCATCAACGAGGTCGCAGGCGATCTGCAGAGCAGCCTGTGCGGTGCGCTTGCCGTTACGGGTCTGCAGCATAAAGAGCTTGCCATCTTCGATGGTGAACTCCATGTCCTGCATATCCTTGTAGTAGTTTTCCAGGCGGGTTGCGATCTCAACGAACTGATCGTAAACCTCAGGCATTTCCTCGTGCAGCTTGCTGATCGGGGAAGGAGTACGGATGCCGGCAACGACATCTTCGCCCTGAGCATTGATCAGGTACTCGCCCATCAGCTTCTTTTCGCCGGTAGCGGGGTTACGGGTGAAAGCAACACCGGTGCCGGAACGCATGCCGGAGTTACCGAAAGCCATCTGCTGAACGTTGACAGCAGTGCCCCACTCGTAGGGGATTTCGTTCATCTTGCGATAAACGTTGGCGCGCGGGTTATCCCAAGAACGGAAGACGGCCTTGACAGCGCCGATCAGCTGTTCTTTCGGATCCTGCGGGAACTCTTCGCCCTGCTTCTCCAGGTAGATGGCCTTGAACTCCTTGACGAGTTCCTTCAGGTCCTCAGCGTCCAGCTCGATATCCTGCTTAACGCCCTTGCGCTCCTTCATAGCGTCGATACGCTCTTCAAAGAAGCTCTTGCCCAGCTCCATGACGACGTCAGAGTACATCTGGATGAAGCGGCGGTAGCAGTCATATGCAAAACGGGGGTTAGAAGTCTTCTTTGCCAGACCTTCAACAGCCTGGTCGTTCAGGCCCAGGTTCAGGATGGTATCCATCATGCCGGGCATAGACTGACGTGCACCGGAACGAACGGAAACCAGCAGCGGGTTCTCGATATCGCCGAACTTCTTGCCAGTCTGCTCTTCCAGGATTCCCATGTACTTGAAGATGTCAGCCTTGATCTCATCGTTGATCTCACGGTTGTCAGCATAGTACTGGGTGCAGGCTTCGGTGGTGATGGTGAAGCCCTGAGGAACCGGCATGCCGGCATGGGTCATTTCTGCCAGACCAGCGCCCTTGCCGCCCAGAATGTTCTTCATGGTCGTCTGGTCGCCGCCAAATGCGTCATGGCCCTCTTTGAACAAATACAAAAACTTCTTGCTCATAGGTTACCTCCAACAAAATTACGGTTTCTTCCCGGTGTGCCGCGCACACCCGCAAAATAAGAATTTTCTCTCTTGCAAAGTCCATTATAACAGACTCAGCCCGGAATTTCCAGTACATTGTTAAATAAATGGCGAATATTTTCGCCGAAAATCTTACAAAGTTTTGGGGTCAGGCTCTTGCAATTTGACCAAAAATGCGGTAAATTATAATGGGTGAGAAGTTGGGAAATATTATTTTATTACATCCTGCAACACTTTTTTCAATTCATCCCGCCCCGGCAGGCTTCAGCCCTGTTCCGGGGCTTTTTTGTAGGGCCGTATACTCTTTTGGCCCAAAACAGAAAGGGGTATTTTTATGTCCGAAGCGAAAGCCAAATACCTTGCCGCCAAAGCGGCCTTTGAAGAAACTTTTGAAAAGCACCTGCAGAACGGTGTGGAGTTCATCAGCGACCAGGTTTTTATTGACCCCGAAGTTGAGATTGCACCCGGCGCAGTGATCCTGCCGGGCTGCATCCTGCGCGGCAAAACCGTCATCGGGGCAAACTGCGTCATCGGCCCCAATACCTTATTGGAGAACACCATTGTTGAGGCCGGTTCCACCGTGAACGCCAGCCAGTGTTATGACAGCCATCTGGGCCCCAACAACAAGATTGGCCCCTTTACCCATGTGCGCACCGGCACCGTGACGGATGAGGGCGTGCACCTGGGCGCTTATGTGGAAACCAAGAACGCCAACTTTGCCGAGGGCAACACTGTCAGCCACCTGACTTACATTGGCGATGCCGATGTGGGCAAGTACTGCAACTTTGGCTGCGGCACCGTAACCTGCAACTATGACGGCGAGGGCAAGTACCGCACCACCATCGGCGATTATGCGTTCATCGGCTGCAACACCAACCTGGTGGCGCCGGTCAAGGTGGGCAGCCGCGCCTTTACCGCTGCCGGTTCCACCATCGGCCACGATGTGCCGGACGGTGCCTTGGGCATTGAGCGCGCCAAGCAGGCCGAAGTTGCCGCCTGGGGTGCCAAGAAGCTGGAAAAATACGTTGCCAAAAAACAGAAGCTGGAAGCCGAAAAGAAAAACGACTGATGCCCCCTGACCTGCTGCAAGGAGGATTGCTGCCATGGCCATTTTGGAACGCACCCTGACCGGGGATTTTACCACCATCCTGACCGAGCTGGACGCTGTTGTAAAACAAAGTGTTTCGGCCACGCTGGAAGGTTCCAGTGATTTCAACTTCAGCACCGGCCGCTGTGCCGTGCGGGTATACGAACGCTACAGTGCCATTGGCAATGGCCGTGTTACCATGAGCCTGACCCTGCTGGAAGCTGACGGGCAGATCCGGCTTTCCGCCATCACATCCGGCGGCAGCCAGGCTGTGTTTTTCAAGGTCAACACCTTAGGTGCAGAATCCTTCCTGGATACCATCCGGGACACAGTGGAACGCTTTGCCCCTGGTGCACACTAAAATCACAAAATTACTATAAGGATTTTTACTATGGGACTATTTGGAGGTGGTTCCGGGGCAGACTGGCTGATTGCCGGTCTGGGCAACCCGGAGCCGAAATATGACGGCACCCGCCACAACACCGGTTTTGCCGCGCTGGATGCGTTGGCCGAAGCCTGGGGGTGCGAGATCAACAAAAGCAAATGGCAGGGCCTTTACGGCATTGCCCAGGTGGACGGCCGCAAAGTGATGCTGCTAAAGCCGCTGACCTACATGAACCTGAGCGGCCAGAGCATCGCCCCCGCCGCGGCATTTTACAAGATCCCGCGCAACCACATTATTGTGTTGTGCGATGACATTGCACAGGAGCCGGGGCACATCCGCATCCGGCCCTCCGGTTCTGCTGGCGGGCACAACGGGCTAAAGAGCATTATCGCTTCCACCGGCGGCGAGGATTTTTACCGCATCCGCATTGGCGTTGGCGCCAAGCCGCGCCCGGATTATGATCTGGCTGACTGGGTGCTGGGCAAGTTCCCGCCCGATGACGCCAAGCTTGTGACCGGCCGCCACACCGACGTGGAAGCCGCCTGCCGCCTGTTGATGGCCGGCAAGCTGGGCGAAGCGCAGAATAAATTCAACCACTGAGCGCGGATAGGCGTTCTGTAGGGGCGCACAGTGTGCGCCCCTTCCTGTTTTCTGTGTAAGATGCCCGCAAAGGAAGCGTTCTCACTTCAAATTTGCAATCCATCATTACACGGGATGTGGTTTAATGGAACACCTGCAGGGGTGTGCGCACTGTGGAAAACTTTGCCGATGGTGATAAACGCTGCAAATGATTTGTAGGGGACGATGCTCGTCATCGTCCCGCATGGCGGGTCTTGCCACATATTCCACCCTGCATACGGCCAACGTCCGCACATTCTCTACAAGATAAGAGCACAGCTTTTCCAATCATACAAATGCCAAAGCGGGCGGCCCATCTGGGCCGCCCGCCATTTGTCGTTCCATGCAACGCTTCTCTCAAAATTCACTTTGCCGTTTTGCTGCAAATATAGTACAATGGTTACGCAAAGCGCTGCTCATACCGGCGCACAAAAAGCGTATACAGCGCATAGCACACCATCAGGCAGACGGCATATACCCCGGCGAAACACAGCCACGCGGCTGCGCCGCCCATCGCGGTGTTGGGCAGCAGCTCCAGCACCAGCGGGTGGGCCAGGTACAGCCAAAAGCTGCCCGCCCCCACAAATTCCACGGCCTGGGCGAACTTCTGATTTTCCGCCAGGCCAACGCCCTGCGGGTTCTGCACGGCCAATAGAACAAGCACCGTAAACACGCACTCGAACCCCGCCCGCTGGAAGTTGGTGAGCACTGCCAGCAGAATGCAGAATGCCCCGTATAAAAACTGCTTGTTCTCCCGCACTGCCGCAAACGCCGCCATGCCAAAGATAAAGCAGTACAGCGTCATGACCGGCGTTTTTGCGCTGAACTCGCTGATGTTGGCTTCTGCCGGGAAAGCCGCCAGACTGCTTTCAATTAAGCCGCCGATCCTGCCCTTCACCGCAAGGCAGACCACCAGCAACGCCAGCGCACCCCAAAAGCGTTTGCACAGCCGGTACAGCCACGGGGCCAGCAGATAAAAGAACGCAAAGGCGCTCATCGTCCACAGCACGTTGCGGTTGTTCCACAGCATCCAGTTATCACTGGGCAGCCACATCTGCAAAAATACAAAGTACCGCAGGTAACCCGGCCCGCACGGCCCGCCGGGGCCAAACAGCTGGGCTGCACTGGCGCCCGCCGCCAGATAGCGTACCGCATCGAACAGCCAGCGCAGCACCAGCACCAGCCAGTACAGCGGCAGGATCCGCCGGATGCGGCGCTGGTAATACGGCAGCGGCTCCGGGTGGCGGCTCAGGCTGGCCGCGGCCAGGTATCCGCTGAGCACAAAAAACAGTTGCACCCCCTGCGCGCCAACCGCGGCGGCATCCCCCAGGCCAACTTTCTGCCCGGTATGCACGCCCAGCACCATCAGCGCCGCCAGAATACGCAGCTCATCCAGCGCTACATTTTTATGTTTTGTCATCTTTCTATATTTTGCTCCTTATTGCAGCATTATTTGATTTCTTTATTCTGCCGAACTTTTTCGATTCCTTCTTTTCAAAGAAGGGGCAAAACTCTCGTATTACTCGTATCCTCAAAATTATACATCACCCGCCCTATCATGCGCAAGCGCAGGAGGCACCATGTTTGACGCATTGTTTACCACCACAACCGAATACAAAAAACTGAGCCACGCGCTTTCCGGCAAAGGTGCATGCGCCCTGTTTGGGCTGCCCGCATCCGGCCGCGCACAGGTGTATGCCGCGCTGTGCCGCCAGTTGGATAAGCCGCTGTGCATCGTGACCCCCGGCGAGGCCGAAGCCACCCGCTTTGCTGCTGACCTGAACACGCTGGGCATTCCCGCCGCCGTGTTCCCGGCGCGGGACTATGTGCTGCGCCCCATTGAGGGCACCGCCCGCGAATACGAGTACCGCCGCCTGGCTGTGCTGGGCGAGCTGGTAGGCGGGCGGCTGCGCGCCGTGGCTGTGCCCGCGGAAGCCCTGACCCAGTTCACCACCCCAAAAGAGGATTTCTGCGCCAACACCCGCACCCTCCATGCGGGGGATACTCTGCTGCGGGATGACCTGCTGGCCGCTTTGTTTGGTGCCGGCTACACCCGCCGGGCCCAGGTGGATGGCCCCGGCCAGTTCTCTGTGCGCGGCGATATTGTGGATATTTTTGCTCCCGACCAGAAAATGCCGGTTCGTATGGAATTTTGGGGTGATGAGATCGATACCCTGCACACCTTTGACCTGACCACCCAGCGCCGCGAGGATGCCATTGATAAGTTTTACCTGAGCCCCGCGCGGGAAGTTCTGTTCGGCAAGCCTGCCGATGCCGCCGAGCAGCTTCGGGCCTTTTTGGCCAAGCAGCGCGGCAAAAAGAAAACCGCCATGGCAGACTGTATGGCCGCCGATCTGGACCTGCTGGATGGCGGTGCCGTGCCGGTCAACATGGACAAATACCTGGCCGTGCGCTACCCCCATCCCGCCACCGTGCTGGATTATTTTGACGACCCGATCCTTGTGGCCGAAGAGCCTGCTTCCATCCGGGAAGCCGACCGCGCGACCGCCTACCGCCGGGGCGAGGAACTGAAATCCCTGATCCTGGACGGCGTCCTCTGCGCTGGGCTGGATAACCTGTACGCGGACCCAAGCTACCTGTGGTCCAAAACCGGACACTACCGCACCATCTGTGCCGAGAACTTTGCCCGCAGCATGCCGGATCAGCCGCTGAAAGATATCATCAACGCCCCGGCTCACACCCTGCCTGCCTGGAATGGCGAAGTCGCCGGGCTGCTGGAGGATTTGAAACCGCTGTGCGATGCCGGTTATACCGTTACCCTGCTGGCCGGCACCGACCGTGCCGCAGCCGGTCTGGCACGCGACCTGCGCGATAAAGGCATTCTGGTTACCACCGATGCTGCAGCAGCCCCCGCTGCCGGGCTGGTGCAGGTTCTGGCAGGGCACCTTTCCGCTGGGTGCGAATTTCCGTTTGCCAAGTATGCTTTGCTGACAGGCCGTGCCTTTGGCGAGACCAGCTCCCAGAAGAAAAAGCGTAAAAAGGCCAAAGATGCCCTGAACAGCCTGACCGAGATCACACCGGGCGATCTGGTGGTGCACCAGAACCACGGTATTGGCCGGTATGCGGGCATCCAGCGCATGGCGGTTCAGGGCGTTACCAAAGACTACCTGCGCATTGAGTACGATAAAAAAGATGTGCTGTATGTTCCCGTCACCCAGCTGGATCTGCTTTCCCGCTACACCGCGCCGGGGGATTCGGAGAATGTCAAGCTCAGCCGCCTGGGCGGGGCCGAGTGGACCAAGACCCGCAAGAAGGTGCGCGCCGCTACCGAGCAGATGGCCAAGGAACTGATTGAGCTGTACGCCCGCCGCAAAAGGGCGCACGGTCATGCCTTCCCACCAGATGATACCTGGCAGGGAGATTTTGAGCAGCGCTTTGCCTATGATGAAACGCCGGACCAGCTTTCCAGCGCGGCGGAGATCAAACATGATATGGAGCAGCCCTGGCCGATGGACCGCCTGCTGTGCGGCGATGTCGGCGTGGGCAAGACTGAGGTTGCCCTGCGCGCCGCGTTCAAATGCGTGATGGGCGGCAAGCAGTGCGCCATCCTGGCCCCCACCACCATTCTGGCGTGGCAGCATTTCAACACGGCCATCGCCCGCATGGAGGCCTTTCCCATCCGCATCGGGCTGCTCAGCCGTTACCGCAGCGCCAAAGAGCAGAAAGAGACCATCCGCGGCCTGAAAGACGGCACAGTGGACATTGTGGTGGGCACCCACCGCCTGCTTTCGGACGATGTAAAGTTCAAAGACCTGGGCCTTGTCATCATTGACGAGGAGCAGCGCTTTGGCGTAAAACACAAGGAAAAGCTGAAAGAGAACTTTATCGGGGTGGACATGCTGACCCTTTCGGCCACGCCGATCCCCCGCACGCTGAACATGGCACTGTCCGGCATCCGGGACATGAGCACCATTGAACAGCCGCCCTTTGAGCGCCAGCCCATTGAGACCTATGTGCTGGAATATGACGATGCCATTATTGCCGAAGCCATCCGGCGTGAGCTGGCCCGCGGCGGGCAGGTGTATTACCTGTACAATCGAGTCGAAACCATTGAGCAGTGCGCCGCCAAGGTGCAAAAGCTGGTGCCGGGTGCGCGGGTCGGCATCGCCCACGGCAAAATGACGGAGGAGCAGATTTCCTCGGTTTGGCAGCAGCTGTTGGACAACGAGATCGATGTGCTGGTCTGCACCACCCTGATTGAAACCGGCGTGGATGTGCGCAACTGCAACACCCTGATTATTGAGAATGCGGACCGCATGGGGCTTTCACAGCTGTACCAGATTCGCGGCCGTGTGGGGCGCTCCAACCGCAAGGCGTATGCCTATTTCACCTTCCAGCGCGACAAAGTGTTGACAGAAATTGCCTCCAAGCGGCTTTCAGCCATCCGGGAGTTTACCTCTTTTGGTTCCGGGTTCCGCATTGCGATGCGCGATTTACAGATCCGCGGCGCGGGCAACCTGCTGGGCCACAGCCAGCACGGCCACATGGAAGCGGTTGGTTACGAGCTGTATGTAAAAATGCTGAACCAGGCCATTGCAGCCGCCCGCGGCGAGCCTGCTGCGCCGGACAAGAGTGATTGCCTTGTTGACATTACGGTGGATGCCTATCTGCCGGAAAGCTACATTCCCGATGCTGCCGGACGGATCGAAGCCTACAAGAAGATTGCGGCCATCACCACCCGTGACGATGCCACGGATGTACTGGATGAGTTGATTGACCGTTACGGCGACCCGCCGCGCAGTGTGCAGGGGTTGGTGGACATCAGCCTGGTGCGCGTGACAGCCGCCCGCGCAGGCATTGTGGAGATCGTGCAGCGCAACGACAATCTGATTTTGTACACCGATGTTGTGACCCCGGCGCAGATGGGGGCCATGATGGATGCCATGCCGCACCGCGTGATCTACAACGCCGTAGGCCGCCCCTACATCAGCCTGCATGTCCTGCGCGGCGAGGACCCTCTCACCATCCTGCGCGATGCCGTTGCCCTGCTGCCGGGTGCGTGAGTGTTTTACGGGAGTTTTGGTTCCTTCTTTGAAAAGAAGGAACCGAAGAAACTTTAATCGTAATACAACAAAATAAATAAAAAATCAGGCAGCGGCCCTATTTTGAACTGCACCCCATTTGTTAGACAGTATGGTATACTATCTAACAAGTGGGGTGTTTTGCTATGCCAAAAGGAGT
>PPYE01046284.1_pt1 | contig 63552 bp, 74 predicted proteins | sample 1559881 | NCBI WGS metagenome assembly PPYE01 (sample SAMN08240022, study PRJNA423297) | Human gut metagenome, whole genome shotgun sequencing project. | reverse complement strand
AACAAGACCCGCAGACAGGACATTGAGATTTATTATTCTTTTGTTGGCAAGGTGGACTTGCCCGAATAACCGCCCGACCCATCCGACACAAGAGCTAAGTGCCGGATAGGAACGGCAAAATTTTTTACACTTCTATTACTTCTTTATCACACATCAGCAAAAATTGCCGGAGCATCATTCGTTTTCCCGCTTCTATCCACGCTTCATCCCGCATATTGGCACCCCCTTCTGCCCTTTTCTTTATTGTAGCATACTAGGATTCTGTTGGATATGCTGATTTCTCCAAAAACTAAAGCAGTGCTGCCGCAAAAAATATCCCCAGAATGCAAATACCGCTGATTAGTCTATGGATTCTTGTGGGTGCAATATCCATAACATATCCTGCATCCTCTAATTCCTTCATGATTTTTGCGACACTCTGCACCGCAAAAGCATACACCACAAACAATGCAACAGGAAGCAGCAATCCTAAATAACCAAAAAACATCCGCAGCAAATAAAACACCAGATACCACAGCATCAAAACCAGTACACCTTTGGCATGTGGTGGCAATCCTGCTTTTTGCTGCACCGTCCGCAGCCCCAGCCAAAAGAAAAGAAGAAAAACAAAAACACCATAGGTATAAAATCCGGCTGCAAAAAGAAAAACTGGCTTTGTATAAATCAATTCCAGAAAAACCTCTGCTGGGAGCCACAATTTCACCAGAAAAAACAGACCTCTCGCAGCAGCGATACCGCCGCAAATACGAAACCAGCGATTCTCCCGAAAAACTGCTGAAAAACCCCAGAAAAAAAACAGATAACCAACTGCCGGAAGGATTATATCCAAGTAAAAAATATCCAGAGAAAGAGAAGTCATGACAAAACCTGCCAACACCTGTCCCATGGCTTTTTTCCACGGCGTGACCTGTTTTACGATTTCATCAGGCAGGATTTCCGGCACACTGGATTCCAACCAACTATCAAATCCATTTTCTTCTACTCTTTGTTTCATACCGTATCCCCTCCTAACAAATTCCGTAATTTCTTTTTCAAGCGATAAAGTTTTCCTTCCACAGCCCGTTCCGTCATGCCAAGTTCTCTGGCAATCTGCGCTGTGGATTGCAGATAGTAATACTTTCGGTAAAAAGCAACCGTTCCTGGCGGGATACTTGCAGCAGCGCCTGTTCCAATGCTTTTTGCCGTTCTTTCCGTAGCAGAATATCTTCCGGCGCCATAGTATCTGCGGGTATTTCTTCCGATAACGGTTCCGTCTGTTTCCGGGTTCTGTTCCAATTCAGTGCTGTGTTCCTCGCAATGGCTGCCATCCAAGCTTTCCAAGAACCTTTTCCGGGGTCATATTGTGCCTGCTTCTGCCAGATACTGGCAATGACTTCCGAAAAGCATTCTTCCCGTTCACTGGCATTGAGTAGTATAGGCGTCAGAATATATCGCAAGAAAGGGCCGTACTGCTGCATCAGTGCTTCCATCGCTTGACTGTCCCCGTCTCTCAGCCTCGCAATGATATCCTCTTCTTTCATACCGTTCCCCCTTTCACTGTTCCTGATTGATCCTTCTATCTTATTCTACACACAACAGCATAAAAACCCACGGAATTTATACAAAAAGACCCCGCTTTCCACAGGAAAACGAGGTCTGATTTTTTATGTTTTATGCTTCACATTCCACAGGAATGAAGGAGAATGTGCCTACATCAAACAGACCCATGTCTGTCAGTTTGATTTCGGGGATAACCGCCAAAGACATGAAGCAAAGTGTCATAACAGGTTCTACGTCCCCTGCTACGCCCAATTCGCTGTATGCTTTGTCGTGAATGTCGATAAGTTTCTGTTTTACCCATTCGCCGCTCTGATCGCTCATGAGCCCTGCAATGGGCATAGGCATGCTTTCAATAACTTCGCCGTTTTTCACCAGAACAATACCGCCGTTCTGTTCTTTCAGTTTTTCTACGGCAAATGCCATTTCTTCATCGCTGACACCTGTCACGATGATGTTATGAGAATCATGGGCAATGGACAGCGCCACAGCACCTTCTTTGATGCCATAGCCTTTCAGGAAGCCACATGCCACATTACCTGTCATCTGGTGACGTTCCACAACGGCAACCTTCACGATGTCGTTGTCAGGAGAGAACACAAATTCACCGTTTTCCACGGGAATATGAGCTGTTTCTTTCTTTGTCACAACACCGCCGGGCTGAATAGCGATCACATGAACATGATCGGATTTCAGATGCATTTTGAATTTATCTACGGAGAAATCCTTCAAATGCACGCTGTTGCGTACGGTGGAAATATCGTGGGTTTTGAATTCCGGCAGATATTTGCCTTCTTCTGCCACCAGTTCCCCGCAAATCCAAACTTTATGGACATGGAACTGTTCCAGATCATCCAGCAACACAACGTCCGCACGATAGCCGGGAGCGATGGCACCTCTGTCGTACAGTCTGAAGCATTCTGCCGCATTCAGTGTTGCCATGCGGATGGCTGTCATGGCGTCAATGCCTTCTTCTACGCACATGCGCAGGTGGTTGTCCAAATGACCTTCCTGCAGGATGGTTTTGGGCTGTCTGTCGTCGGAGCACAGCAAACAACGACGGCTGTTTTCCGGTGTCACGCCTTTGAGCAGTCTGCGCAGGTCATGGCAGGCAGAGCCTTCACGCAGCAGGATATACATACCCAGGCTCAGACGTTCTTTCATATCTTCCACAGTTGCACATTCATGGTCGCCCTGGATTCTCGCGCTGGCATAAGCTGTCAGGTTTTTGCCTGTCAGACCGGGAGAATGACCGTCGATGAGTTTGCCTGCGTTTTTGGCAACCATCAGTTTATCCAGTGTATCATCATCGGCATTGAAAACGCCGGGGAAATTCATGAATTCGCCCAGGCCCAGGATATTTTCCCGTTCAATGGGTTCTTCCATTTTATCTGCGCCCAGTACCAGACCAGCATGTTCAAAAGGTGTGGCAGGCACGCAGGATGGCAGCATGTATTTCACGTCCATTTTGGTATTCTTTGCCGCTTCCATCATGTAGTCCAGTGCCTCAATACCCATAACGTTTACGATTTCATGAGGATCTGCGATGATGGTACAACCGCCATGAGGCACCAGCAGTCTGCCCAGTTCTTCGGGGCTTACATAAGAGGATTCAATGTGAATATGGCTGTCAATGAAGCCGGGAGCGGCATATCTGCCGCCGGCATCCACTTCCACTTTCCCCTGATACTGACCAACACCTGCGATCTGGTCGCCGGAAATGGCAATATCACCTTCCTGGATTTCACCAGTAAATACGTTTACCACTTTACAGTTCTTGATAACAACATCCGCTTCCACAGCGCCTTTTGCTGTGAGGATCAGTTTTCTCAGTTCTTCTTTCTTCATGGCAACCCCTTCTCTCATTCTTCTACCAGTTCCAAAACGGGATCATAGGTGGTCAAAGCGCAGTAATCCACAGGGCCAACGTCTGTCAAAGCGTAGTCAGGGATTGCTGTGATAGGCAGGAAGAACATGTACATCATAGGGTTAGGCAGATCGGAGCCGATTCTTCTTGCCGCTTCGTCGATTTTCTTTTCCAGTTCTGCGATTACTTCAGGTTCTTCGTCACTAACGATACCGCCCACAGGCAGAGGCAGGAATTCGATAACTTTGCCGTTTTCTACAACAACCTGACCGCCACCCTGTTCAATCAGATGGTTCACGGCGATGGACATATCTTCTGCGCTGGAACCCATAACAACCAAGTTGTTGTCGTCAGGTGCGCAGGTAGAAGCCATAGCGCCGTTTTTCAGTTTCCAACCAGAGCAGAATGCCAGAGATTTGTTGCCGTTTTTGCCGAATCTTTCCAGAACGGAAACCATGATGGCATCCTGTTCTGTATCAGGCTGGATCACACCGTTTACAACTTTCAGTTCTACATCGCGTCTCTTACGAACGAAGGGGCCTTTTACATCCATAGACAGGACTTTTGCTTTGCCGTTCTGGATGGGCACTTTGTATTCGAAATCTTCTTTTGTTGTCATTTTGCATTTGAGCTGACCTTTGAAGATAGGGCTTCTTGCGGGTGCTTTCAGTTCATAGGAAATGTGATGGTTTTCCGCTACCATCTGACCATTTGTCATAACTTTTGCAACGGTGAATTCTTCCAGATTATCTACGAACAGGATATCCGCGATTCTGCCGGGGCAGATGGAACCTACCAGGTGGTCGATGCGGTATGCTTCCGCGCTGTTGATGGTAGCCATCTGGATAGCTGTCATGGGATCAACGCCAGCCTGGATTGCCAGACGTACCACATGATCCAGGTGACCTTTGCTCAGGATATCTGTTGCTGTCACGTCGTCTGTGCAGAAGCTTACACGGCGTGCAAAAGCAGGGTTCACTTCTGTCACCGCACGGATATTCTCTGCCAGGAAGTGTGTTACACAAGATTCGCGGATGAGCATGTGCATACCTTTACGCATTTTTTCCACAACTTCTTCGTGGTCATAGCTTTCATGATCCAGGCGCACACCGCTGCACAGGTAACCGTTCAGTTTTGTGCCTCTTGCCATAGGTGCGCAGCCAAATACGGGCAGATTGTTTTTGTATGCTTCTGCAATAGCGCCCAGTGTGTCTTCGTCTTCTTCCTGTACGAATTCAGTAACAGTTTCCCATACGCCGTAGCATTCAGGCCATTTCTGTACCATTTCATGAACATCTTTGTTGAAGTTGAAAGATACGGTGGACTGAGGAACGGTATAAGGTGTTTTATAAGGAGCGCCCCAGAACACTTTCAAAGGACTCTGTTTGATTTCCGCGAAAATTTCCTGCAAGCCTTCCAGGTTGGATACGGAAATGTATTCATCCAGACCGGAAATCATGCTGGTGGTACCGTGAGGCACAACTGCTTTTGCATAGCTTGTGATGCTCAGTTTGCTGCATTCGCTGTGGATATGACCGTCAATGAGACCGGGTACCAAATATTTGCCTGTTGCGTCGATGATTTCTGTATCATGGCCTACATAAGGTTCCACATCGCCCACTGCTGCGATCATATCTTTATAAACGGCAATATCCGCGGGATAAATTTCGCTGGACATAACGTTTACCAGCATACCGCCGCGAATCACCTTTTCTGCGGGGATTTTTGCGCTGCCGGCACGAATTCTTTCCTTCAAAGTTGCTACTGTTCTTTCCATATTTGTCTCCTTTCTGCTGCTTACACCATCTTTACCTTTTGGAATCATGCCCATAAACAAAAAAAGCCTGGTTCCAATAACCAGGTTTCCCGTCCCGAATGCTTTTTAGAAGCCAGTATTGGAGTTATTTTATGACATCACCCCAATAGAATTTCGTTACACATGATTCACTTTGCAATCATCGTATCATAATTTGCCGAAATGTTCAAGACAAAGAATCAAATTTGCCTATGTTTTCCTTGACGTACAGAAAAAAACAGTATCCCGGCAAAAACAAGGCTTTCGCCTATTGTTTCCCCCTGTATTCTTTGCTAAAATAAAAAGATATGACATATGGAATCTATATTGTTTAAAGGATAGAGGCGTTTTTTTATGAATAAGATCAAACTCATTGCCTCCGATCTGGACGGTACATTACTGACAAGCCAAAAAGAAATCACACCACGTCTGCAAAAGGCGCTGACTTCCATTCATGAAATGGGCATTTTTTTTGTGCCCTCCACCGGCAGACCTTTTGCCGCACTGCCCACATGCGTCAAAGAGCTGCCCTTTCTGAAGTATGTCATCACCAGCAACGGCGCGGCAGTTTATGATGCGGAACAAAAACAGAATCTTTTCCAGAGCCTGCTTTCAGCGGAAGCCGTAGACAAGACCGTAAAAACCGTAAAGGGACTTCCCATACTGACGGAGTTTTTCATTGACGGAAAGGCGTATATTTCTCAGGATGCATACGACAACCTTTCCCGTTATCACCTGACGGATACCCACATGAAATATACCCGTGCCACCAGAATTCCTCTCTCTGACTTCTGGGGCGCGCTGGAAAAACAGAAGGATATTCTGGAAAACATCAATCTTGTTTTCAGCGATATGGAACTGAAAGACCATATCTGGCAGACATTAAAGGAAACGGGGCTGGCTTCCGTCACAGCTTCCTCCGAAAAGAACATTGAAGTCACCAGCCTCATGGCAACCAAAGCCCACGCCCTCTCCCATCTTTGCGGCATTCTGGACATCCCCCGGGAAAACGTCCTTGCTCTTGGGGACAGGGATAACGACCTGCCCATGCTGGAATTTGCCGGCACCGGCGTTGCCATGGAAAACGGCGAAGACCATATCAAAAAAGTCGCTGATTTCGTCACCAAAAGCTGTGATGATTTTGGCGCAGCCATTGTATTAGAACAGATTATCGAAAAAGGAGAACTTTCATGAGCATTTTGAATGTAGAAAAACTGAGCCATGGCTTCGGCGACAGAGCCATTTTCACAGACGTTTCTTTCCGCCTGCTCAAGGGTGAACATGTTGGCTTTGTAGGCGCCAACGGCGAAGGAAAATCCACATTTATGAATATCATCACCGGCAAACTCATGCCCGACGAAGGGAAGATCGAATGGTCTAAGAACGTCCGCGTTGGCTATTTGGATCAGCACGCCGTACTGGAAAAAGGTCAGACCATCCGTGATGTCCTCCAGTCTGCCTTTGCCTTCCTCTTCGATCTGGAAGCCCAGATGAACGGCTATTATGCGGAAATGGCAGAAGCCGACGAAGAACGGATGAATTTCCTAATGGAAGAAACAGGCAGTATCCAAGAACTGCTGGAACACCATGACTTCTATATCATTGATTCCAAAGTGGAAGAAATCGGCCGGGCATTGGGTCTGACAGACATCGGTCTGGACAAAGATGTCACAGAGCTTTCCGGCGGTCAGCGTACCAAAGTCCTCATGGGCAAACTGTTGTTGGAAAAACCGGACATCCTCCTGCTGGACGAACCGACCAACTATCTGGATGAAAACCACATCGAATGGCTGAAACGGTATCTCATTGACTACGAAAACGCCTTCATCCTCATTTCCCACGACATTCCCTTCCTCAACAGTGTAGTAAACCTCATTTACCATGTGGAAAACGCGGAACTGAACCGGTATGTAGGCAACTACGAAAAATTCCAGGAAGTCTATGAAATGAAAAAAGCCCAGCTGGAAGCGGCTTACCGGAAACAGCAGCAGGAAATTGAAGACCTGAAAGACTTCGTTGCTAGAAACAAAGCCCGTGTTGCCACCAGAAACATGGCAATGAGCCGCCAGAAAAAACTGGATAAAATGGATGTCATCGAACTGGCAAAGGAAAAACCCAAGCCGGAATTCAATTTCAAAGAAGCTCGTGCTTCCGGCAGATATATTTTCCAGACAGAAGACCTTGTCATTGGTTATGACAAGCCTCTTTCCCGCCCTCTGACCCTTTCCATGGAACGTGGACAGAAAATCGCGCTGGTAGGTGCCAACGGTATCGGGAAAACCACACTGCTCAAATCCATCATTGGAGAAATCCCTCCCATCAGCGGCAAAACCACACTGGGAGATTATCTCTATCCCGGCTATTTTGAGCAGGAAAAGAAATATACCGATAATGTGACCTGCATCGACGAAATCTGGAAGGAATTCCCCTCCTACACCCAGTATGAAGTACGTTCCGCACTGGCAAAATGCGGCTTGACCACCAAGCACATTGAAAGCATGGTGAAAGTCCTCAGCGGCGGCGAACAGGCAAAAGTCCGTCTGTGCAAACTCATCAACAACGAAACAAACGTGTTGCTGCTGGACGAACCTACCAACCACTTAGACGTGGACGCAAAAGAAGAACTGAAACGTGCTCTCAAAGCATACAAAGGCAGTATTCTGCTGATCTGCCACGAACCGGAATTTTATCAGGACGTAGTGACAGAAGTCTGGAACTGCGAAGACTGGACAACGGTTCAGCTTTAATAGAAATTCTTTACTCCCTTGAAAAACTAAATTTTTTCAAGGGCGCGGAAGGGCTTGGGGAACAAAGGGGTCAACACATTTGCTTCGCAAATGCCAGCCATAAATGGCTGTCCGCATCTCTTGCGGTGTGGGATTCCCCAACTGGAATCCGCAGTCGGAATTCACTTCTGACGAGGAAAAGCCAAAGTTTCAAGGCTTTTAGCCGATGGAACTTTGGCTTTATACTTCTGTCTACTCGTCAAAGTCTTGAATGAAATGAGACTTTGACGACAGGGTGTCGACTTTTTCGACACCCTGAAGCCCCTTTCCAATTTCTTGGAAAGGGGTTTTTGTTATATAGAAAACCTTTTACATACTTTTTTTCAGAATTTCCATAATTTCATCTTCTGTCAGCACTTTATAACCGCCATCCAGAATGAAAGTACCTTTGACAATGCCGGGCAGCATGTCTTCTGTGACACCCAGTTTACGGATGTTCATGACCAGATCCAGTTCCTTCATCCAGCTTTCCATAGCTTTCAGACCTTCATCAGCGATTGCTTCATCGGTTTTGCCTTCTGGATTCACATTCCATACGTTCATGGCAAAACGTTTGAATTTCTGCAAACCATAAGGGCAGATAGCACGATAATAAGGAATGGAAACAGCGGACAATGTCATGCCATGAGTCGCATCTGTATAAGCGCCAATGGATTGTCCAATCATGTGCACCATCCAGTCGGTGGTTTTGCCCTTATCCAGCAGTGTATTCAACGCCCAAGTTGCTGTCCACATGATATTACTGCGGGCTTCGTAGTTTTCCGGATCTTTGACTGCAATGCGGCTGCTGTGAATCAAAGACCGCATCAGACCTTCGGCAATATAATCGGTAGTGTTGTCGTCATCGCCGGAGAAATACTGTTCTGTGATATGGTTCATAATATCGTAAATGCCGGACACCATCTGACGTTTGGGCAATGTATAAGTCAGTTTTGGATTCATGATAGAAAACTTGGGAAATACATTTTCTCCAAAAACATGACCGATTTTCAATTTCTGCTCATGGTTGGTGATAACAGAACCGCCGTTCATTTCAGAACCAGTTCCCACCATTGTCAGCACACATCCCACAGGAATGATGCGGTTATCCACATCTTCCATCCGCAGATAATACTTATCCCAAGGATCTTCTTCACACCATGTGGAAACGGAAACAGCTTTTGCGTAGTCGCAAACAGAACCGCCGCCCACAGCCAGAAGCAGGTCTACGTCATTTTCTTTTGCTTTTTGACAGCCGTCGTATACTTTTTCAATTGTGGGATTGGGCATGACGCCGCCGTCTTCCACAATGGTTTTTCCGCATGCAATGAGGATTTCAATGATCTGGTCATAGAGTCCGCTTTTTTTGATGGAACCGCCGCCATAGATCAGCTGTACGGTATCGCCGTATTTCTGCAATTCCGCTTCCAGATTCTGCAAAGCATCTTCCCCAAAATACAGCTTTGTTGGATTAGCATAATAGAAATTTCCTAACATCTTTCTGTCCCTCCTTATTTCTCTACATTTCCGATAACTTTTGCAGGCACACCGCCTACAATGGTGTTTGCCGCCACATCTTTGGAAACCACTGCGCCTGCCGCTACAATGGCACCATCACCAATGGTCACTCCTGCGTTGGCACCGATCCACACATTTTTTCCGATATGGATAGCAGCAGGATGCATATTGCCTCTTTTTTCTGGATTTTTGTCATGGTTCAGTGTTGCCAGAACCACGTTATGTCCTAACAGGGTACCATCGCCGATGGTGATGCCGCCCTGATCCTGCATTCTACATCCGCTGTTGAAAAATACGTTTTTCCCAATGGTCAGATTCTTCCCGCAGTCTGTATAGAAAGGCGGAAAGACTGCAAAATTTTCCCCAACGGTTTTACCTGTCAATTTGCAGAACAATTCTGTGATTTCTTCCGGCGTATGGTAAGCATTGTTGAGTTTTGCTGTGATTTTCAAGGCTTCCTGTGCCAGCACATGCATGCACTGATGCACGTCGGAACCTGCCACAACTTCTTTGCCACTGTCCATAACTGCCAGAAATGCTTCCAGTGACAAAGGCATATTTTCCAGAGAGCTGCCGAAAGCAAAGAGTTCTTTCCGCAGTGCTTCAGACTGATTTTGCAGGTCATAGGCTTTAAAAATCCCCATGTTTTCCAGTCCCAAATACTGGATAAAGGAATTTTCGTAAGCATAAATGGCGCCTTCGTATACGCTGTCGCTTCCGGAAGACAGGAACAATGCGGCTTTTCTCAATTTCTTGGGTTTATCCAGCGCATAAATCCGATTGATGGCACACTGTAACTGTCCACTAAATCCATGATAATACACTGGGGACGCCAATACAACCATTTCCGCTTCCTGCAATAAAGGATAAATTTCCTGCATGTCATCCTGCTGGATACAGGCACCATTTCCTTTTGTATGACAGTATTCACAAGCCAAACAGCCATTGATGTTCTTTTCGCAAACAGAAATCACATCCACATGATGTCCCTGCTGTTTTGCCCCATCCAAAAAGGCTTCAATCATAAAGGCCGTATTCCCGTGTTTCCGCGGGCTGCCGTTCAATACCAAAATATTCATTGCTTATTCCACTCCCATCTGAAAAGTTACTTCCACTGCCCCACTGCCTACGGCTTCCACTAAACCGGCAGGGTCATCCACCTTGCCCAAAGGCGTATAGCCATAGCTTGTGGCAAAATCTTCATAAAACAGCACCAAACAGTCTGAACCATAAAGCATCAGATCGCCTGTATGAATCTGTCCCGGATATACCCGCGCTGTGGGCAGGGATTGAGAAAGATAAGTATATTTTTCTTTGCCGTTGAATTCTTCCATAGAAACCGTCATGGGCAACAGATTTTTCAGAGATTTTGTCGTTTCATTCTCATAAAGGGAAACGTTATAAGTTTTCTGTCCGATCACAATCTGCATCTTTTCCATCTGCACTTCCTCCTCCAAAACCGTTTGTTCCTGCACTTCTGCCGTTGTCCTTTCATCTGGAATATTCATGGAAATCCATAGACTAGGCACAAGGGCACACATCAAAATAGCCGTAAAACAAAATACTTTTATGGTTCGCTTTCTTTTCATAGCTTTTCCCTCATTCATCGTACTTTTTGCAGCCTGCACTTCCTTAGCATCATTATATCTGCTTCCAGTTCAAAGAACAAATACTTATATCAAATATGTTGTTATGCTTTTCAGGCATAGAAAAACATGCTATAATTCCAAGTAAAAAAAAGGAGGTCTTGCCCATGGAACTTCGTGTACTGCAATATTTTCTCACCGTTGCCAGAGAACAGAGCATTTCTGCCGCCGCTCAAGCGCTCCATTTGTCCCAGCCTACACTTTCAAGACAGCTGAAAGAAAAGGAAGAAGAATTGGGAAAAACATTATTCCTGCGAGGCAATCGAAAAATCACTCTCACAGAAGAAGGGATGATCCTGCGGAAACGTGCCCAGGAAGTTATGGAGCTGCTGGAAAAAGCGCAGGAGGAAATCGCCTGTTCCACAGAAATCATTGCGGGCAACATCCACATAGGTGCCGGGGAAACAGAAGGCATCCGCCCTTTGATTCAAGCCGCCCATTCCCTGCAAAAACAATACCCGTTGGTACATTTCCACGTTGTCAGCGGCGACAAGACTACCGTTCTGGAAGAACTGGATCATGGGCTCATTGACTTTGCCCTGATATTCGGGGAAATCGACACATCCCGCTATGATTTTCTCCCCCTTCCCGCCGTGGACGCTTTCGGCGTACTGATGCCCAAAGATGCACCTCTTGCCCAAAAAGCAGTCATCTCCCCACAAGATCTTCTGCCCTATCCCCTCATCACTTCCAGACAGATGCTCCGGGACGATCATCTGGCGCATATCTTCGGAAATGATGCCAAAAATCTCACCATTGCTGGCACTTATAACCTGCTGTTCAATGGCTCCATCATGGTGGAAGAAGGCATGGGATACGCCATCTGCTTTGACAATATCATTCACATCAGCGAGGACAGTCCTCTTTGTTTCCGCCCTCTTTCCGTGCAGGTTTCGCCGCAAATGCAGCTGATCTGGAAAAAATATCAGACATTTACAAAGGCTTCGCAAAAATTTCTGGAAACCCTGCGGACATTTCTGTCACAATGATCCTATCAGTCTCGCAGAATTTACAAGCCCTATGATAGAATACAAAGCAAAGGAGGCTACACTATGAACAGAAACTATGATCTGCCTACCCCTATCATTGATGGAAAAGAAGCAGAAGCACTGGATGTACTGACGAAGAAATACCTTCAACTGATGGAGCCGAGCAAAATTGCCAAAATAGGAACAAAAGCCAGTCAGCTGATACCGGAAAAAATGAAAAAAATGGGAAAAGATATTGGTCTTACCATATCTGAACAGGAATTATATTCTCAAATAATGACTTTATTAGGCAGTGGATTTCATACTCTTGAAGAACATGCTGCCAAGTATCTCATCAGCGAAAAACAGATCATCAAAAAAGTCAATCAAAATACTGATTTTGAAATCTGTCAATTAAACGAAATCTGTTTCTTGCGAAGCTATGACGTAGCAAAATCCGTTAATGCATATAAAAATCAGGATATCCTTGCCGCTACACTAGAAGGCGGCGGAACAGGTGCCTTAGGATTTGCAGGACTTCCCCTTAACGTTGCACTGAGCACTTTCCTATATTTCCGTGCAGTACAGTCCATTGCCATGTTTTATGGGTATGATGTGAAAAATGACAGTGCTGAAATGGTCATCGCGAGCGAGGTATTCACCAACGCGTTAAGCCCCAAAACAAGTGATGCCAACAACGAAATGACAAACATCATTGCCAAAATCATGTTAATGAGCCAAGCCACAGCCATAAAGCAAACAGCGAAAAAAACATGGACTCATATGATAGAAAAAGGTGGAATTCCATTATTGTTGGCACAAATGAGAGCATTAGCAAACAAATCCGCCCAAAAAGCACTGCAAAATGCAGGTCAAAAAGGATTGGAAAACAGCGTCTTTAAAGAAACATTTGAGCAAATCGGACGAAAACTGACGTTAAAAAATATTGGAAAAGCCGTTCCAATCGCTTCTGCAGTGGTGGGCGCATTGATGGATACTGCACAGATGAAACAAGTGCTTACATTCGCTGATTTGTTCTATCAGAAAAGGTTTATTCTTGAAAAAGAAAGTCGGATTGCCAATCTAATGGACAACAAAAAACTTTTCTTTGATGATGTAATCGATATCGATTTTACAGAAAAATGATGCTGCTTCTGGCAAATAGGAATACTTGCTAAAATCATCTAAAAAAGCACTAAAAAAGGCCTTCTGATAAACAGAAAGCCTTTTTCTTTTCTAATTATTTTTTGAAAGGTTTGTATTCCACATCCAGACCGAAATGTTTGGGGCCGAAGCATGCCAGACCTTCTGGTGTTGTCCAGATTTCAGGAGAAGGCAGTGCAAGAACTGTCATTTTCTGACCAATACCGAAATTGGGAGATGTGAGAGGATTGCCGTCTTCGCCGATCATGCAGATCAGATCAGGTGCAACCACATCCACTTCACCATTGCGGTAAGAAATGATATTTTCATTCTTCAGCCAGATTTTATACTGTTCACCAGCGTATTCTCCTTCACCTGCCAGATGGATTTCACCAAAGTTAAAACCATCTCTTGTTTCCCAAGGGAAATCTGTGACTGCACCTTTGAACAGGATTTTACCTTCTTTTGCGTCAGCAATGGCCTGTGCCACATCTGCGCCTTTTTCTTTTGTTTCTCTCAGGATCTGACCGATTTCCTGTGCGTAAGTGATCATATCGGGAATCAGAGATTCTTTGATGACTTTGCCCACGTTCGCATGGTCTGCGACACCAACCATGTTGTCGCTGGCAACAGCAATGGCTCTGACGATATCTTCCGCTCTCAGGTCATTCTGTACGTTCTGGATAACGATCTTTTCACCGAAACGAGTAGCTACACCCATAGGATAAATGGGTACGCCTTTCACATAGTATGTAGAATGCTGTAATTCAGGTACAGATCTGCCGGCAGGGTCAGCATCCAGCAAAGGCACGCCTTTTTCCAGCGCCGCATGAAGAGCTTCCGCTGTGTTTGCGCCGCCCAGTTCTGTGGAACCTACGGCATAGATTTTTTTGCCCAATGCTTCTTCCAGGGCTTCCATTGCCAGAACAGAGGGAACCACTTCGGAAACTTCCAAATCTTTGAATTTGGGGTTCAAACCTGTTGCAGAAGGTGCGCCGCAGCCATAAGGTGTTACCACATATTCATCATCGGGCAGTTCATCCAGACTGATGAGCTGAAGCACTTCGTCATTGTCAAAATGCTTCTGCATCATTGCCAGACCTTCTTCCAGCGGGCCGCCGCCGCCAGTGCCCAGTACGGCACAGCCGTACAAAATATCTATCATATCCTGTTTTTTCAATTCTCTCATGTTACTACATCCTTTCTTTTTTTACTGTTCACAAATGCCGTCTCTTGAAGTGGAAGGCATGAATTTTTCTAAAATGAGATAAACGATTCCGCCGATGATAATACCGGAGAATTCAACTTTCACAAGGAAATATGCACAAAGTGCGCCAATGAACCAGGAAATTACACCGCACCAGTTCACGCCATCCACAGGTCTGAAATTCTGTTTTTTGCCCTTGCCTACAATCCAGTAATCGGCAATGATGACGCCGCCAATGGGGCAAACCACATAAGAAAGCAGGCTCAGCACCCCTTCAATATGGGACAGTACACCAATGTTACACAGTACGATCCCCAGAATACCAGCAATAAGGGTAGCTTCCCGTCTTTTATTATCTTTCAGATTGAACGCCATAACGATGTTCAGTCCTCCGCTGTAAGCATTGGTGGAGTTGGTTGTCCAGGTGGAAATAATCATAGCTGCAATGCCGAAGAGAGGCAGTCCAACGTCAATCAATACCATGCTGATGTCATATTCCCCGGAAATCTTTGTCAGCAGGATACCCATAATCAGTGTAATAACACCCATAGGGAATACACCGTAGAATACAGATTTCACTGTATCTTTTCTGCTCTTCTGGAATCTGGTATAGTCCGCTGCGTTAATGGTTCCCACTGCTGTAAAGTTAAAGGACAATGCTACACCGCCCATAAAACTCATGGTCTGCACAGTTTCTGTTTCCAGACCCTGTCTGCCGTAAATCTTGAATGCCAGATACAAACCAAAAAGCATAATAATCATCAACAGTGGAATGGAAATCTTGTCCAATTTTTCCAGTGCTGTCATACCGAAAACAGCTGTTAACAGCATAATGAGACCCCAAACGGTATTGGATACCACAACGGGAACGTGAATCCCCGTCATTGCCTGCAAACCATTGGTAAAGGCTTCCCCACAGACACCATTCTGGATACCAAACCAGCCAATCAAATTCACGGCAAAAATGATGCTGACAATAAATCTTGCACCTTTTTTCCCGAAACCGGCTTCACATGCTGTGCAGGAAGGAACGCCAAGGTCACAGCCCATCATACCTGTGATAACCATACCGATGACAACCACCAAATAGCCCAAAGAGCCGGAAATGATGGCTGGCCAGATTGGCATAGCCTCTGCCAACATTGCACCCAGCAAAAACGCTGGTACGCAGACACAGATACCTGCCTGTACAAATGCCAGGGAAATCCAGTCTTTTCTTTCGTCAGCGGAAATCGCCTGCAATGCTGTGGTCTCTTTTTTATTTTCTTTTGTTATTTTTTCTTTTTCCATAGCCCTCTTTTGTCTAATTCCTTTCTTTGTTTTTCTATATGTTATCATGTTCTCATTCATTTGACTTTGTGCACGCAGGAAAAAACGACATATATTCTTTATGCACATGCACAAAAAAGGTTGTTCCTCTTGCTGTTACATAGTATAATAACAGAAGATTTTTGTGCAAGGAGTATTTTTTATGAGTATTACCATTCGAGATTGTCTGAACCTGCCCTCTTTCAGTTTTGGAAATGTTGTGGCAGGCAAAAACGGACTGGATAAAATCGTATCCTCCGTTTCCGTCATGGAGTTTTTCTCCCTTTCCGACTTTGATGTATTCACACCAAACGAATTGATTATTTCCGCTTTCTATGCCATCAAAGACGATGTGGAAAAGCAGTGTGAAGCCTTGAAAGAACTGGCGGACACCGGTGCCATCGCACTGGTATTATTTTACGTGGGTGCCGTTATACCGGAAATTGATGAAAAAGTCACCAATCTGGCGGATAAGCTGGAACTGCCTCTCATTGAGCTGCGTTCCGAAAATTATTCCATCAAATACAGCGACATCATCACCGATGTGATGACTGCCATCATACAAGACCAAAACGCCTCTCAGGACTTTATCGACACCACCAAAAAACGGCTGGAACAGCTGCCCTTTGAAGTCCGCACCATGGAAAACCTGCTGAACATCATTTCCAACCATTATAAATGCAATCTGCTGCTGACTGGCGCTTCACAACTTTATTTCCAGTCACAATATCGCCCCACCTATATCAGCGGCGATTCTGACTTTTTTTATGAGCAATTTCATAATGCGTCCACAGGCTATTGGGAGAAAACGTTGATGGTACAGGACAAAACGGTACATATCTACAAAATGGACTTTTCTTACGCCTCCAACATCCGCATGACAATGTATGCTTCCTGTCACAACACGGTTTTGGACGAAAATATCCTGCACAACATGTGTAACTGTACTCTCTTTTTCTCTACCCTCTGGGGATACTCTCTGGATTTGTCATCGCCGGAAACACTGCTTTCTCTGATCTTCAAAACAGAAACCGGTGCCGCAAACCGTTATCTTAATGCGGCAGGCATCTCCTTTTCCCGCATTGCCAACCTTATCATCGTTTCTCCCGGCGGCGGCGATATCCAGAAACTGAAGGCACACCTGCTGGCATTTTTCTATGATTACAAAAAGTACTTTCTGGAAGATATCATTGATAACCAGATTGTCATTCTTTCGGCTTTTGACCTGACAAACAGCATGGATGCTGCGCTTTTTGAGGAATTGTGGCGTTATACAGATAAATTCGATCCCAAAGCCACATTCTTTATGAATGAAGGCAGCAAAGACATTGCCGCTTTGAAAAGAACCTATATGGATTTCCGCAAAAGCCTGCCAGCCTTATACAAAATCTTCCAAAACCGCAGAAACTGGGATACCCATGACATCATGCTCTCTCAGGAAATCATCGCACTGGCAGAAACGGAAAACAAACGTACCAAATATCTTTCCAATCTGGCTGAAATACTGAAGCAGGACAGTGACGACCTGCTGACCACATTAGGGGTCTATATGATCGACTGTGACAGCAAACTGAATCTCACTGCCCAGACCCTTTTCCTCCATCGAAATACCGTCACATACCGCCTAAACAAAGTCCGGCAGCTGACCAATACCAACTTTACGCTGATGCCTGCCGCCTATGACTTTTATATGGCTTTGGCATTATGGCGGTATCAGAAAATGGATGGCTGACAAAGAAGAAAACACCTCAAGTTCGCCAATGAAAGGAAATCGTGAGGTGTTTCTTTTCGCTCAATTTATGTAGTTTTACCGCAGAGGAAATTTCCTTGCTGCTTCCTGAATACCGTCTGCAATTGCCTGTGCCACCTGATCCTGATAAGCAGGATTGGAAATCTTCAAAGCATCCCCTGTATTGGTAATGAAAACCACTTCCACAATGGCTGACGGAACTGTGGTACGATTCAATATCAACAAATCTGTCCGCAGTTTTACACCACGGTTCGTATTGCCAGTGCTGGAAATCATGCTCGCCTGCAAGATTTCTGCCAGCTGTTTGCTGGTTAACCTGGAACTGCTGTCATTGGCATGAACCTGATACAGTGTTTCTGTGCCGTTGGCTGTTTCCGGGCCGGAATTGATATGAATGGAAACCATCAAATCGGCAATGTCATTTGCTATTTTCGCTCTCGTGCTGTTTTCCGGGTAAACGTCCCTATCTCTGGTCATATAAACCTTGATGCCGCTGCCTTGTAATTCCTGCTCTACCTTCTGGGCAATTGTCAAGGTCAGATTCTTTTCCTGCATACCATTTCCGCTGGTACCTGGGTCTTTTCCGCCATGTCCCGCATCCAGCAGCAAGACTTTGTCATAGACTTCTTTGGGATTTTTCACACGGATGGCATAGCTGCCCCCTTCATCAGTCACTTCATATGCGCTGATGCGGTTCTGCTTGAAACGGAATGTGGTGCTGCCGCCTTTTGTGGACACTTCGATATTTTCCACCACAGTTCCTTTCACGTCATATGTGCCATAACCGTAAAGTTTTTCATAATCTCCTGGCAATGTCACATCAAAATATCCATCCAGATAGTGATCTTCAAACTTGACGCTTCCCGTATCTATTTTATCTTTTTTGTCCAGATAAAGCACATTGGCATTTTTATCGTAACGCATGTTTTTCAAAGTCGTCGGATAGATTTCCAGAATCAGGTTCTGGTTTTCTTCCCGATAGCTGTACTGCACCAAATCGTCTACACGAAATACCATTTCCACTGTATTCCCCTTGGATGTATCCACTTTTCCATCCAAAACATACTGAAGTTCATCCGTATTGATTTTGTCCTTCAAATTGGACTGGCAATTGGGGATGGTCACAACAATCTTCTGAGGGTCAGCCGTCATGGCAACGCTGGCTCCAAAAGAGCCTGTCCCTCCGATGGTAATGATGTCTTTATTCTGGCTGTGGACAGCGGAAATCTTATCCACCGTTGTTTTGCCGAAAGAAATGGTGATATTTTTCTTGTCTGCACTCTGTTTTACTTCATAGTCCTTTTTCCCACTCAGGTCAAATACCACACGCGTAAAGGAATCGCCATTATTTTCATGGGTTGCTGTGCGAATTCCTGTGACGATATCGCTGTTTGTTTTTTTGATTTCACCGGGAAGGCTGCTTTTTGCGCCATAAAAATCCAAAACGATCTTCTGGTCATCCACAAAAGTTTTTTCATACCTTCCCATTGGCCCATCGGCTTGAATGGTAAATGTCTGGTCTGCATCTTTTGCAGATGGTGTCTGGATACCCGTCAATGTGCCTGCCGTTGTCTGTCCGCTTTCCGGTTTTGTTGGTTCTTCTTTCGCATCCGTATCGTCGCTGTTGATGATAACCGTTCTGTTGGGGTCATCCCATTTGATGTTCAAATGCAAAGCATCTGCCAATGCACGCACAGGCAGCATGGTTCTGTCATTGACGATGGTCGCCGGAACATCCATGGTAAATTCCTTCCCATTTTCATATCCCCCTTTGCTGTCTATGGCAAAAACAATGATGTCACTTCCCCGCATGACATAAATCTGTTTTGCCGCTTCGTTCCAAGTGACTTCACATCCCAGCTCCTGGGCAATCTGCCGCATGGGAAGCATGGTTCTGCCGTCAATAATGACCGCAGGCATGTCCTTTGGAACCATCGCTTTTCCATCAATACTGATTTTGACTTCCTTTGCCGCATAGGCATGGTGCTTGCCGTTATAAAACAAGTCCATCTTGACTTGTTCACCATAAACCGTTGTTGCGCTAAATAACCCCAGCGCAAGGGTTGTAAACAGAAGTTTTTTCCAATTCATTGTCGCACATCCTTTGCTTTTTCCTGCATTTTCATAAATGCCCTATCTGCATTTTACCATCTTCCAGACACAGAAAAAACAAAAATGAAAATTGTTAAGAATATCTTCAAACTTTTTCTAAGATAAGGAAAAAACCGCTCCAGAACATCGAAAAAACAATGCTGAAAATACTGTAAATCCAGAAAATTTCTTGCATTTTTCTTAACTTTATATACACCCAAAACAAATTGTGCTATGTTGAATAAAAAGTTGATATGTCAGACAATTCGTTTCGTCAAATCAATTGTTCCAGCATCATTTACACAAGGAATAAGGGGGGCATTTCCATGAAGAAAAAAAGAATTCGAATCTATTCCAGTCTGACGGCATTAACATTCCTTTGTGCATCAGCATTTTGTGCCTGTATCAACACGGATACATCTGCCGCAGCAAAAACAGATCAAAGCCGATTCTATTTTCATGGGGCAGAAAAGGATGCAGCCAACAAAAGAACAAATTTTTATATTGATACCAACAACAATCTTTGGGCATGGGACTCTGTTTATCCAGAAACTCCTTATATTTACGACGCCTTTCTACCGCCGACGGAACCAGAACGCATCATGAAAAATATCAAGAAAGTTGTTCCCACCGGTATGTATAACGATTTATTTTATGTATTGGATACAGACAATTCCCTTTGGGAACTGCCTACGGACATGGATCCTTCTATCCCTAAGAAGAAACTGCTGGATGATGTAGCGGTACCAAATATGGAACATGCCATCACCGCCAATGGGGACTTATATGTCTGGGATATGCAAACCAGATATATTTCAGGAATGGTTGCTCTGACGAAAGAGGAAATGAAAACACCAAGGTGTATAGTGAAACAAGCCGTACATACAGATTTAGATAGCAGTACCAGTTTTTCCATAGATCAGGATGGTTATTTGTGGTCTTGGGGTGAATGCCAGTATGGGGAATTAGGTCAGGGAGAATCATACATCAAAAGTTCATCGCCAACGATCATTGCTGATCATGTGGCGAAATTCTATCGCAGCCATGACCGCGGCGAGCCTACCATGTACGCACTGAAAACAGACGGGACTTTATGGGCATGGGGATACAACCAATACGGCGCTGTGGGAAATGGCACAACGGAAACGGTATCAATCCCCACCAAAGTTCTGGATCATGTGAAAACATTTACCTGCACCGCTTGCCCTAGCAATGGTGCTTTCGATACATATACCAACGCCTTTGCTCTGCGGGAGGATGACAGTCTTTGGGCATGGGGATACAATGACGAGGGTAATCTAGGAAATGGTACCACCGAATCTGTGCTATCTCCCGTAAAAATCTTGGATGATGTAGCAGAAATTGAAACAAATGTACAAATGCATACAAATCTTTCTTTCGCAATCAAAAAAGACGGCAGTTTATGGGGCTGGGGCTATAACCTATATGGACAGCTTTGCACCGGAAATACAGAACCTGTACTTCTTCCCGTAAAAATTACAGACGATGTCAAAGATTATAGCTCCGTTTATGCAACACTGTATTTTGTGAAACAGGACAACACCCTTTGGGGCAGCGGATTCAACATTTCTTCTTTTTCCAACGATCAGCCAGAACTTACGCCGCCTGTCCTTTTACAAGAGAATATTGACCACATACAAATCATTGACGATACGGTCTTTTCCTTCGGCACAGATGGCAGTCTGTCTATCTGCGGCTATAATGATGTCGTTCAGATCAATGACGGGTTTGATTCTCCCTATGAAATCGATCGCAGAAAAATCCTTGACAACGTCGCATGGATCGACGGCGAGTGCGGAGATATCTTTGCCATGACAAATGACGGAAAACTCATGAATTTCTCTATTGTGGCCATCTATGACGGCAAAGTCCAGCCAACAGAACCAGCGGAAATTCCGCTGCCACTGACATAAAAAGAAATCCCCTTCCTGCTTGATTGGAAGGGGATTTTTTTCATTTCATTTTCTTATGCCAAACAAAACAAATTCCAATAAATTTGTTTCTGTTTCTTGCCTGCATTGCAGACTGCAAGGACTTTTATTTTTTCTTATGGACATTCCGAATGGTTTTCTTTTTGGCTGGCGCCTGTTTTCCACCTGTTCTTCCCATGGGTTTTCCACTGGACTTGCCTGCTGCGGCTTTTTTCGCGTTTTGTTTCTGAGCAATCTGTCTGGGGCGAATCAGGCACTGTGGGCCAAAACCGATGAGATCCTCACGATGGGCCAATTTCAAAGCTTCATAAACCAGATCATAATTCTGTGGCAGACGATACTGCATCAGCGCTCTTTGCATGGCTTTTTCATGGGGTGTTTTGGGCACATATACCTTTTCTTTTGTACGGGGGTCAATGCCCGTATAGTACATTGCTGTGGAAAGCGTCCCCGGTGTAGGATAAAAATCCTGTACCTGTTCCGGCATATGATGGATGTCCCGCAGGTATTCCGCCAACTCTATGGCAGCATGGAGGTCGCTTCCTGGATGACTGCTCATCAGATATGGCACCAGATACTGATCCATACCCAATCGCTCATTGATCTCCTTATATCTCTTGACGAATCTCTGGTATACGTCGCCGCCGGGTTTGCCCATTTTCGCCAAAACTTTATCAGAAACATGTTCCGGTGCTACCTTTAACTGTCCACTGATATGATATTTGCAAAGCTCCTTGAAAAATGTTTCATCTTTATCGTAAATCAGATAGTCATACCGAATCCCGGAACGAATGAAAACTTTTTTCACCTTTGGAATTTCGCGGATCTTCCGAAGCAATTTCACATAATCCCGATGGTCTACATCCAAATTTTCGCATTTTGTAGGCCACAAGCACTGTTTGTTCCGACAAGCGCCATGCTCTAACTGTTTTTTGCACGCCGGCTGGCGGAAGTTTGCTGTCGGCCCGCCTACGTCATGAATATATCCTTTGAATCCTTGGTCATGGGTAATCTTCTCCGCTTCTGTCACCAAAGACTGGTGGCTTCTCGCTGTAACTACGCGCCCCTGATGGAATGCCAATGCGCAGAAATTGCAGTTCCCAAAACAGCCGCGATTGCTTACCAAACTGAATTTTACTTCTTCAATGGCAGGAATGCCGCCTTTTTCTTCATACATAGGATGATAAGTACGCTCAAAATTCAATGCGTACACACGATCCAACTCATTTGTCCGCAGTGGCGGAGATGGTGGATTCTGTACCACAGTCCACTCATCATATTCCTCAATCAATGTTTTGCCAATAACCGCGTCTGTATTTTGATATTGGATCAAAAAACTTTCCGCATACTTCATTTTGTCCTGTTTGATTTCGTTATACTTCGGCAAAACGATATAGTCATATGCTCTGGAAATATCTTTTGTCTTATATACAGAACCGCGGAGGAACGTCAATTCTTCCACAGGCAGCCCGCTGGCCAAAGCATCTGCCATTTCAATAATCTGGTGTTCTCCCATGCCATAGAGCAAAAGGTCTGCACCACTGTCCAGCAAAATGGAGCGGCGCACCTTATTATCCCAGTAATCATAATGACTCAAGCGACGCAGGCTGGCTTCGATTCCTCCAATGATGATGGGGGTCTTTTTATAGACTTCCCGCAGTTTATTACAATAAACAATGGTAGCACGATCCGGACGAAGCCCCATTTCTCCGCCAGGAGAATAGGAATCTTTTTTTCTTCTTTTTTTGGCCACTGTGTAATGGTTTACCATGGAATCAATATTGCCAGCACTGACCAAGAAACCCAGCCTTGGCTCCCCAAAACGGGTGAAATCTTCTGTTGTCCTCCAATTGGGCTGCGGAATAAAACAAACCTTATAACCATGGCTTTCCAATACACGACAGATAATCGCCGCACCAAAAGAAGGATGATCCACATAGGCGTCCCCGCTGATATATACAAAATCCGGTCTTTCCCATCCTCTTTCTAACATTTCCTTTTTTGTTACAGGTAAAAATGCCATAAAACTCTCTCCTCATTCAAAACGGTGTGCCAAAAATCTCTGACTCTGTTCTGCTTTTTACAGCAATACTTTTATTTATTTTACCATATGAAGACAGGTCATGTCTGCCTTTTCTTTCATGATACGCCATTCCAATACTTCCATTTTCTGTTTTTCGTTTTCTGATTCTGTTTAAAATGCCCCAAACTTCATGAAAACGGCACCCCAAAAATCATAGTCTCTTTATGAAAATTCCACGAAATTTACTTTGTGCAAATCTATTTTACTTTCCCAACAAAACAAATTTTTTCCATAAAAAATCCCCCTTTTCTATAAATCGAAAAGGAGGATTTCCATTCTTTCCATATTAAACTGACTACGCACCAAAACACTCATTCACCGCTTGGAATCTGTCTGCCTTCATGATCCACCGTATATTCTCCAGTATGTATGAGTTCAGAAACAGGTACAATGTCATATCCTTTTTCTTTCAAGCCTTTCAAAATGGTATCCAGCGCTTGGGGGGTGTATTTTGCATCGTTATGAAATAAAAGGATAGAGCCATTGCCTAAATGCTTATGATTCAAAACCTGGTTGATTTCCGCTTCTACGCCCTGTTCTTTCCAGTCTAGACTATCTACACTTGAAACAAAAATACTTCCTGTAATTCCGGAATTTCAGAAGTTTCTGATAATCAAATTAAAGAAAATCAGAAGAAACTTTTCACAGAATAAAAAGAATTGCCCCTGTTTTTACAGGGGCTTTCCTTTATGGTTCATTCTATTTGTTATTTTCTCCAATTTCTTACTACATAAACAATAACCGCTATGCAAAATACTACTTTCAATCCCTTAAAACCTAGATATAACATTTCCATACTACCGCTCCTTTCTGTCATTTTATATATTGACAATGAGCAAACATTCCTATATTTTTATTGGTAGGGGAGGTTTCCCTCCCCCGTTCTCATATCAGCTTTCTGATAATTTCTATCAGGGCTTCTATGAGGTTTGCTATTGCGGTAAGTAAGACGATGGTTTGGAGTGCCTTATCTTTCTTACCGCTTTTCTTTTGTTTGCCCATATTCTCATCTCCTTTCTATAATTATATTATACTCATTTTTGAGTATATGTCAAGTGTTTTATAATATTTTTTTATTATTTTTTCTCTTATATTTACATTTTATACTCATATATGTTATACTATTAAAAAGGAGGGTTTGTTATGGCAGCATCAAAAATCATAAAACAACTGATGATCGAAAGAAGTATGAGTGTAAAAGAGCTTGCGGAAAAACTGGAAATTGCTCCACAATCCATGAGCAATAAGTTATACCGTGACAGTTTTTCATTCGATGAAGTTCTGAAAATCACAAATATATTGGACTGTGATATTCAATTCATCACAAGAGATACCAAAAAGATTTTTCAATAAAAATAAGGAGCGGATATACCGCCCCTTTTACGTATAATTTCTGATAATCAATTCTTTGTACCTTTTTTCGCCGCCAGCAACAATGCCCATGCTATTGTTCCGCTCCACTTCTTCTATGGTAAATCCCTGATACAGTTCCCTAATAAACGGATGATCATTATAGGAAAGCACAAATTTCCCTTTGATATTCGCCAGCTTGTCCCGCAGAAGGATGTGCTGACTTTCATCAAAAACAAAATCTCCTGTATCATAGTATTTTTCTGTTTCGTAGTATGGCGGGTCACAATAAAATAAAGTGCCGCATCCGTCATGCCTCTTGATCAGCTCCGCAAAGCTGCGGTTTTCAATTAAAACCGTGGACAGACGCTTCTTTACTTCTTCCAAATTTTTCAACTGCAGAACATCTCGTGTCTGGCAGCCAAAGGATGATACCTTCCCACCATAAGATGTCTTGATCAGGAAAAGAAAACGTGCCGCACGTTGAATTTCGGTCAAATCTTCTCGATCAATGGTCTTTCGGCACATCTGGTACATTTCTCTGGAATTGAGCGCATATTCCAATTCCTTTTCCACTGCTTCTGGGTGATGCTGCATCATGCGAAATAGATTTACCAGATTTGAATTGATATCATTATATACTTCTTTCGGTGCATATTTTTCCCGATGAAACAGAACCCATCCAGCTCCACCGAATACTTCCACATATTTCTGGATACCTTCTTTGGGAAAACGGGAAACGATGGTTTCTCGTAACTGCTTTTTTCCACCTATCCATGTGATAAAGCTATTCATGCTCTCCCTCCTCTCTGTTTTAGATGTTTATTCTAACAGAGAGAAAGTCCCAAAAAGTACCATTTTAATTCATACATGAAAATATTTCGTTACGCCCGTTCCAGAATTGGTGTTGCTCCCTTGAATGATACTTTGTAACCTGTCTGTTCTGCAAAGTCCCGAATGGTGACGCAGTTTGTTACATTTCCATTTTCATCAATGACTTTGACGCCCATCATTTCCACTTCTTTTCCCGGCAGGATAACTTTGATTTTTTCCATATGATACCCTTCTTCCTGATACTTTACGCCAAAATGCAGGCACACGCCCCTGCAGATTGCCTTTGCAACCTTTTTTCTGTAAGCATCACTTTTCAGCATTGCCGCTTCCTGCGGATTTGTCATAAACCCACACTCTACCAAAACCGCAGACATTTTCGTATCTCTCAAAATGCCCAGACTGTTTCCAGATTCTTTGATTCCTCTATCCTTCAGTCCGGTTTCCTTGATGACTTCTGACTGGATTTTCTGCGCCGCATCCAGTGTATCTTTGTCATTTTTTGAGTAAATCCAGCTTTCCACGCCGTTTGCGTCATTCCATCCGCTTCCAAAGGCGTTGGCATGGATGCTGATATACAGATCAGCTCCGGCGTCATTTGCCCTCTTTGCCCGCACAGACAGTGGTGTGTCTGTATCTTCCGGCGCTGTCTGCAGTACGGAAAAGCCGCATCGTTCCAGTTCCTTTTCCAGATAATTCACCGTTGCTTTGTTAAATTCATTTTCTTTCATGACACTGCCATTTGCAAAAGGCGGGGTACGTTTCCCCGCCGTTTCTGCACCATGACCGTCACCGATTGCAATCAGATACATAGTTCAACCTTCTTTCTTTCCGTCTGTAAGGCCCTTTGTTGTCGGTTCTACGAAAACCCCCAGCACTGCCAGTGCCGCCGTACCCAGCAGGAAAGGATTTTTTACCACATCTAGCGCTGCACTACAAAGCGCATCCCAGCTCGTGAACATGGACGGCTCCATGCCCGTAGCCGTCAGGATAACGCCGCCAATGCCAACCCAAAACCAAGGATTTTTGAATCTGTCCTTATTCATAACGCTCACCCCTTTACAGATAAACAAAATCAGACCAGCAGTGTTCTTCTACTCTTGTACCTGCATCAGTATTGAACATGTTATACACAACATGAACAGCCAGTCTGTTGTCGTATGTAACCAGAAGTGTTTCTGTGTAAATAACATGTTTACCTTCCGGAATGTGTGTATCATCCTCATGTGTCAGTCTTTCAGACCAGATCACATGACTGGTGCTGGTGCTGTTGGATGTATAACCCAGAAGCACCATGGGCGCTACCCAGTAACCATGGATATTCAGCCACATACCATTGATTCTCATATATTCCGGCAGACGCACATCGTCTTTTGCATCGTGATACATTTTTACATAGGCTTCCTCTTTGGAATACTTGACTTCTGTACCATCCTTCATTTTTTCATGCCAGTACCCATCTTCCAGCCATACTTCATGCCCAATGGTAGCAACAGAAACGCCTTTGGCCCTTTCCAGCCATTCCTTTGTGATACCGCTTTTCAATTCATTCTGTTTCATGTTTCCTCATCCTTTCTGTTCTCATCTACTCTTTTCTATCAAAACACCTATGTGTTATGACCTCATCTTTCAAACCATTTCCCGTCCAAATCATGGAGCCGCTGTTCATGGTTCTGCAACATTGCATCCTGCTTTTCGTTGTGGGCGTGAATTTTTTTATGTTCTTCTTTCTTCTGCTGGTTGATTTCCTCCACTTTATCCCCTACGAATATAATCTGCTCTGTAAGCCTCGCCACAGCGTTTGTCAAAGGGATAATGGTTTTAATCACGGTTATAATAAATCCGGCTAAAAGGACGATTCCTGCCACAATATCCCAAGTCATATCCCTCACCCCTCAATCTGGAAGATGGCTGCCAGTTCGCTTGGCGGGTTGAGCTGTTTTGTCATCGCTTGGATTGCTACATATACCTTCCCATTGGGGTCACGCTCTCTCATTCCGATTTTTACGCCCATCCCGTAAACATAGGGGTAAACACCGTCCGCATCCGGTGCCGGATATGGATTGTAGTTGTTTGTAGCCACATCTGGCGTATAGTGTGCGAATCTCTGAATCGGATTGATACACTGATACACAATCCCTGTTTTCGGATAATAGGAAATATGGTTCAGTGTTTCCAGACCGTCATCTGCCACCCATTCCGGGTATCCATCCGCAAAAATACCGATGTCTGCGGGTGGGTCAGCCTGTTCCTGCGTCACGCCTGCTCCTATCTGCTTGATTTGCTTCACGTGTTCAATCAGTCTTTCAGCGTCTTCGATATATCCCATAAAATCACCTCATTTCTATTTTGGCAAAATGCCCTGTGTCATTTCGTAGTAGGTCACCAGATCGGGATCATTTCCACCCGTTTCTTCCCTTTTCATGATATACTGCTTTTCATCCTCACTGATGGTTCCAGCAGTGACCATCTGTGAGAGCTGTTCCTCTGTAATTTCTCCCTTTGCAAAGCGTCCTTTGTAATAGTCAAGGAAATATTCTGCTCCTGATTTCATACAATCAGCCCCCTTTTCACAAGTTCCTCCATGACCATGTCTGCCCCTTCCTGCCGGACTTCATCTTGGCTTTTACTTACGGCTTCATAGATTTTTTCATTCATGGTTGGCTCCGGTTCAGGTGGTATATAATCTTCAAAACTCTCCGTGGTTTCATTGTAAACCATACCTAGCACTATATCTTCACCACACGGAATTGCTATAACAGGATTCCCATAAAAATCAGGTGGGTAAACAGGTTTTGTTTCCGAAACCTCTATCGCAATAACTCTACTATTTAATACCATAGCGTATCTCATACTTATACCCCCCAAGAAATAGACACATATCCATCTAAACCATCTGTACCATCAATTACAGAATCAGCCGGATTTCCTGAATCTGACCATTTCCATGTACAACTACCACCATTTCCTGTATTCTTAAGGTCTGTGGTTCCTCCGTTTCCGTTTGCATCGTTTTTGTGCCTCCAACCATCATATCTAAAATACAGAAAACCATTAGCACCTTTTGTTGCACCTTCACCGCCGGGTGCACCTCCGACGGTTTCTACAGCTTTGCTAATATTTGCCGATACACCTCCGACTCCTTTGTGACCACCTGGAAGAGTTATAAGCTCACCAATTATGGTAGATTCACCATCTGTACCATCGTTGCCCTTAGTTCCCAAAGACGTTCCTGCATTTTTTCCTTTACCTCCAACTCCTTTCTTTCCAACTTTTATAGTCATCTTGGTACCAGGGGTTACTGTATACTCTTTCTCTACAATACATGCACCTGCACCACCACCACTACCTCCGATTACTGTTAATCTTTCAGAGGCTACAGTTTTATCTCTAACAATGGCACCACCAGCGCCTGCACCTGCACCGCATCCACTAACTTTAATTTTTGTAATACCCGCTGGAACAGTCCACTCATAGGTTCCTGGCTCATCATATATGACAAGACCTCCCATCAACAAATTGTAGATAGTATTTAACTTACCCATTACAGATCCTGCTTTATTACTTCCTACAGTATCATCTGTTTCGCCTATCTTTGTATCAAAACCTGAAACCTTTTCCAACAACTCTGCCAGCTTTTCCACCAATACATTTTTCAACTGTGCCAGCCTTCCAAACAATGTAGGCTGTGTGTCGGCGTCACTTTCTGTGCCGATTTTGTTTTTGATGTCCACCACATTGGCTGCCAGCTCCGGGTCTGTTTCCAGTGATTTCATTTTTGTATCAATGGTTTGGAAATTCTCATTCAGTTTTTCCACATCTGCCATATCATCCAGATCTGGCAGATTCAAATTAAAATTTTCTGTAAACTTCACCCCAGTTTCCCTCCTTTATCTCTGCCCATGTTTTCGCCTGCGCCCATTCCCATGTATAGGCTTTCACGTCACGCCAGCTATGCGTTCTATACACAAATTCAAAACCAATATGGGCAGGTTTGATTTTTTCAATGGTGGCGGTGATGCTTTCGACATACTTTGGCACCCCGAAGATCTGTGTGAAAGAAATGATGATTTTTCCTCCGATAAACTGCACATCTACGGCGCCATTGTCCCATGCTTCCGCTACATCCTGAATCATTTCGATGGTGAATTTCTTTCCTTTTGCTGCCAGCCAGTTTGACTGTACGTTCTGGCGTCTTTCCGCAATATCCGCATCTTTCGGCGGTACGATGCCCAGATAGCCTTCTATGAGCTGCACACCCGTTTCTGTCATGGTGTCGAAAAACTCCTGCTTTTCCGCTTCGTCCAGCCGTTCCAGCACGCCTTCCACTGTCAGCCCTGACGCATTGTATAATGCTCTGACAAAATCGTCTTTCTGGTACAGCTTGTTATTATGCTGCACCATTCTTTCTCCCGCTTCATTCACTGAACATCACCGTCCCTAATGTTGCCACTTCTCTTTCCCCAACTGGAATATTTGCTGTACCGCCATTGATGGTCAAATTCTGATAATCAATGACGCCCGGTGTGGTAAAAATGATGTTCGCCAATGCCGCATAGCTGATATATGCCACTTGGAAGGCTTTCTCTTTCAGTTCTTTTGTTATTGCCTGTTTGATGGCTTCCTGCACATCAGCCAGTTCATACCCTTCCAGCAGAACCAGTGTAGCTGTTAGGTTCAATTCTTTTTTCGTGGCAGTGGTAACAGTACAGTATGCCCCTGCTGGGGCCTGCCCTTCTCCTCTGCCGTTGCTGTCTGGGTCAATGTATTTCTGCACTGCCTGTATCAGTTCGGCAGACGCTGGCTGCCCGTCATTGCCAATGATGCAGACTTCCACGGTATTTTCTCCAAACGCCAGCGCAAAACATTTTGCTTCCCCTACGCCTGCCACTTCCTTTGCCCACAGTTCATAGTGGGCTTTGTTTCCGCTCACAATGGGCTTTTGCAGTTCATCATAAAATCTTTTTTTCAGTTCCTCATCGCTTTCTTCCCGATACCCGTTTCTGGTATGCGCTTCATTTGTTACTGCCGTAATCCCTGCGATTGTGACAGGAATCTTTGTGATACTTCCTGCACCCACGTTTCCGCTTTCTCCGGCGATCACCGCCTGAATGGGTATCTTTCCACTGTCTACCACATTTGCTTCCTGTGTGGTCTTGTATTGGATATTATCCGGCGTGGAAAATAGGCTGCCCAGCGGCACCAGCCCTTTTCCTGTTACAGTAACTTCCCCAACAGCAAACACAGCCGGACGCCGTTTGATGCCTGTCAGCTGATACACACGCCTTGTCAGTTCATCACCGGACAGGTTTTCGATGTCCAGCTTTGCTTCGATCTCATCGGCTATCTGGTATAAATCAGCCGCTTCAATGGCAAATGCCGCTGTCAGGTCGTATATGGGAAATCCCACTGTTTTTGCGTAGGAATCAGGGATATTCCCCAGCATTTTTTCCAGAATGACTTGTGGATCATACGTTGACATCTACTGTCACCCCCTCCCCGGTATAAAGAATTGCTGTAAAATAGATGCTCAGCCTGCCGTTTTCCGCTGCCGCCGAAAAATTGATGATATTTGAAATACATCCGGAAAGCACCACATTTTCTCTGATCTGTCGCTGGATTTCGCTATATATGAAACCTTTCGGCAATGCCTTATACCCAATGATTTTATCTGTTTCGATGCCAAAACCTGTGTCAAAATACACCCGGTGCCGCTCCGGCAGTGTGCGGCACATCAATTCCAGCCACTGTTTGACCGCTTCTTCCTGTGTTACTTCCTCGGCTTTCCCATTCGTAAACACAAACACATTTTTTTCATAATCAAACTTGATACTTCTCCCAACTTCCTGCACAGGTACCATTTTTGACGCCGCCTGCTGCGCCTGTTCAATGGTTCTTTCGTCAATGGGAAACATGGCGCTTCCCCCCTTTCATACCATCAAAAGACGGAATGTTTCTCTCCCTTTTGGTGTGATCAGTGTCTGAGTGCTGGAAAATCCTGTTTTTTCGTTTACAAACTCTTTGATTTCAAACAAACCTTTGTTCTTTTCTGCGTATGGCTGCAATTTTCCCCGTTTATCCCGATACACGTATCTTTTTTCCAGCAGGAATGAGATAAATTCCTTTTCTTTGATATTGAGTTGTTTTGCTGTTTCCCTGAAATTTGTCAGCAGATTTCTGTCTACCAGTTCATCAAAATAATCTGCCTTTGGCTGCATGATCTGCACTTCTACGGTCAGTTCGGAATTTGCAGCCTGTAATGCTTTGTTTTTCTGCTGTTCGTCTTTCAAAGCCATGCACAGCTGAATCATAGTGTCAGGGTTTAAGATTGCCGCTTCCAATGTTTCCGGCGTCATGTATGCGCCATGTTTTCTGATGGAAGGAAGTACCTCTGCTGTCACCCAATTCTTAAATTTTTTTGCATTCGGCATTTTGCTTGAGAGGATAAGACTATATAGACCGGACTCGTTGATAAGCCAACCTCCACGCTGTCCTAAACTCGATAACGATTCGTTATTGAGTTTGTCCTCGTCATCGACATGATCAGACAGAGCCTTACTTGAATTTGTGTATCCGAGAATCTCTGCTACATCTTTACCCACAAAATAAGGGGCATCGTTTATCATCAGTGTTCTCACAGAGCCAAACTCCACATTTTCAAAAATCTGTAATTCATTCATTTCCATCTCTTCCTTCCGAATTCATTCCAAAATCGCCACAGTCAAAAACTCCTGCACGCCTAATACAGCTATGGTTTTTCCGATATAATCCCGTCTGTCTTCATCCTGCAGCATCTTCCGCTTGATATCATCAGATACCCGCAGGTTATCTCCTTCTTCAAAGGTTATCTGCCCATCGCTGGCATTGCAGATCAGCGGCTCCTGCTGTTGGATAGTGGCATAGTACAATGTCAGACCGTTCTTTGCTTTTTTGTTTCCTTCTTTCAATGTCTTTGCCAACTGTACAAATGCATCATCCATCAAACCACCTCCGTTTTCATGATATCCATGCTCATGGTGTGACCTGCGCTGAATGTATGGGTGACATTTTGCACCAGATACACACCCGATACCTCAAACTGATCGGAGGAAAACAGCAGCAGCACACCTGCTTCTACCGCTTCCGATCCCAGCATATTGGACACGTTTCTTGTTTTCTTGACCGTGTTGTTTTCTCTCAATTTGTTTTCCGCAACCGTTTGCGGATTTTGCTCATCCCCCGACTGCTTCACCACATCCAGCATCCGTCCGAATTTCGCTATACTGGCGGCGTCTTCTGCCGTCGCGAGAATTTTAATGGTTTCATTATCATCCGACACCACCTGCACGGCGTTTCGCAGCTCTGTTATGCTGTCACTGCCGCCCACGCTGCCCAAAGCGTATGTGATATCCAGCATATTTCCAGTTTCAAATTTATGATAGGCGTATGTGATTTTGGTCGGATACTCGTAAATATTGAGCTTTCCGCCTTTCACCCGCCAGAAATAGTTCTTTCCCCGTTCTGCCGTCACTTGTTCCAGGATATCTTCCAGAATCTCTGCACAGCTTTCTTCCGCATATATTTTCTTGATCTGTGTCGGCATACTGGGCATAGTTCCCAGCTGAATACCGGCTTTTTCACACAGTTTTGAAATGGCTGTGTTGGCGTCCGTTTTGACCTGCAGAATGACATCGTTGTTTTTGAGATAAAAGCCATAATCATAAGCTGTCATTTCTCCGGCAATGCCCCGCTCCACGATGATTCCAGAAAACAATGTCTTTGTTTCGCCGATCAGGTCGATTTTATCCCCGACGTCCAATTTCGGCAGACTATTATGCAGGTATCTGTCCTGTGGATTGACTGGCATATTCCACTTCAATTCCATGGTCACGCTGTCCAGATTGTCAGATAGGCTGATACTGCCGCAAAAATCCGTGATATCTGTTATCCGGTTCCATACCATCCTAACCATTGATGCCACCCGCTTTCACGAATACATATTCCGTCATGTCCAGCGTATAGTCCACATCACCGTTTTTCCGGTATTTGTATGTAAAATTGTCAATACTCACCGCCATGTTCAGCACTTCCCGGTCGTTGTTGTCAGAAATTACGATTCGTGCCGGAATACGCTGTGTTTTGATGGATTTGAAAAAATCAATATAGGCTTGTGGGTTGACGTCTGCGTATGGTGACATCCATGGATATCGTTTGGAAGGGAAGAAAGAGGAAAGGGACATGGTACGTAGTTCTTTATTGCCGATCATGCGGATATTGACTGTCAATCCCTGAAATGTGTCGTTTCCCTGGGCTTCCGCAATTTCAAATTCCGGCGCCGCAGGCATGACCATAATTTCTGCATTGTTGTTGATACTGAAAACAATTTCCATATTCTTCCCCCTTTCTTACGCTACATCCAGCGCTTCTTTGATTCTCTTTGCAATAATGCGTCCGGTTTCGTCCGGATCACTGCCGCCGTTTACATTGACATTGATGTTATATACTCTGTTTCCCATCATCTGCTTTGTTTTGGTGTGTGGGAAAACCTTTGTGCCGGATGGCAGTTGTACCAGTTCCCCTCTGCCGCCTTCGTTGATGCGGCTGATACCACCACGGAAATAGGATGTACCTGTTGCGTATGATGGCGGTGCAGCTCCCGGTGCTGTCATTTTATCCCAAAGCCAACTTGCACCAGATACGGCACCTTTTGCCAATGAACCAATGACTGGGATATTTTGGACTTTTTGCCATAGTTCATCTAATTTATTTCCAATCCAGTCAAGCGCTTCACCCGCCTTTGTTTTGACCGTATCAAATGCGCCTACGACTGCATCTCTGATCCCTCCGAATACCGACTTAATATTTTCCCAAAATGACGCTGCCGCTGCTTTGACTTCGTCCCAATGCATAGCCAGTGCTACACCTGCAGCTATCAACAGCCCTATCCCCACTATCAACAGTCCGATAGGGTTCATTGTCATGGTCAGATTCAGCGCCGTCTGTGCCGCTTTCACCGCCGTTGCCACGGTTTTATAAGACTTCCATAGAGCAACTACCGTTGACAGTACGTTAAACGCTACCAGCGCCCCTACAAGCCCGCCCAGCACAGGTATAAGCCAGTTTGCATTGTCTTTTGCCCACTGGAAGGCATTACTTAGCTTGTCTACTGCCGCCGCTGCTTTTTGTGCTACTTTTTCAACAGTGCCGTCATTCTGCCACCTTGTCAGCGTATCCGCTAATTCAGACAATTTTGATTTGACCTTGTCCAAAGCGCTGCCTTGTCGCACGCTGCCATCGTCCATGATGCCGACTATTTTTCCCAGACTGTTTTTGACGACACCTGTTACCGTTGACCATATACCTCCAGTCGTTTTCGCCAATTTGTCCATGCCTCCGGCGAAACGCTTGTCCATGACCTTTACCAGCGTGTCCATATCTTTAACGCCTTTGATGCCGAACTCTTTCATGCGTTCCCATTCTCCAGATTGTGCATCAATAATGGCTTCTGTTGCCTGCATGATGTCTTTCCCGGTTGCACCTGCCATATTGCCGGCATATGTCAGCCACTTTTTAGAATCCATTCCCATCGCTTCCAGCATAGCTGTTGCTTCTACCAGTGCGCCGCCTTCAAAAGGTGTTTTGTTTGCCATGGCAATGGCATTTTTCATCAGTTCTGCGGCTTTTTCTGTGCTTCCTGTGGCTGTTTCCAGTTGGGCTTTATATGTTTCCAGACTAAACGCTTCTTTGAATCCTAGCCCAGTTCCTACTGCAGCCATAGCCGCAGTAAATTTTGCGGCTTTTTTTACAGCGCCTGTAAATGCGTTATTGATGGAATTTCCCCATTTATTGATCTGGTTCTGTCCCAGCTTCATTTCTTGCCTAGCTTTTCTGATTTCTTTTGTTGTTCCTGCCAGCGGTTTTGAAAATCTATCTTTCAGGCTTAACAGGATATTAACCTTTTTTGTTGATGCCATCTTTCAACCTCCCTTCTGCTTCTTCCCATGCTTCCGCTTCCACTTCCATGGATGCGATATAAAATAATTGTTCCAGAAAGGTCAGGCTTTCCAATTCCCGCAGGCTGTGTCCTTTTTGTATGTAATAGTGAAACAGGGCGGCATCCCCGCCGCCCCGTATCAGTTTTTTACATCATCGACAGGATTTTTTGTACCCTCTTCATCTGCCAGACCGTACATATCCAGAATTTCTTTTGCTGCTTTCTCAATCAGCCCCATGTTGCTCTCAAAAACTTTTTCTACTACATCCAGAGGTTCTGCGCAGTTGTATGCTGCCTGCAGTTCTTTCTCATGCAGTACTGAACAATGGTCATATACCAGTTTCATTTCCGCCTGAAATCTGTCATTTGTTGTTTCTGTTTCCATGTCCAGTGTCTTTGACACAGTACGAAGATCCTTTTTCGTAGCCTGAATGGTATTTCCTTCCCGGTCAATTTCAACCATTCTCACTTGAAACTTATCTGCTTTGCTCTGGGTCGCTCTTGCCACCAATTCTTCCAGATTTAATTTTGCCATACCTTTTCCCTCCGTCAGATCATGTCGATATAGTTGAAATCAGCAAATTTGAACGGCACTTCCAGTTCCAAAATTGCCTTATTTTCAAATTTCAGCAGCATCAGTTCATCAATGGTCACTTCCAAAAATTCCACACGTTCTGCGCCCAATGCTGTTGGGTCTTCCAGTTTTCCCACAAATTTGATATCAGGTAAAATACCTGTGCGGATGCCTTCTGCAATGGTTTTTGCAATCTTTGAATCTACCTTATGCAAAACCATCGTTCCTTCTCCGGCATACCCCATATACCGCTGATGTGTTCCCAGATCGCCTGCCAGATTGACTTCCTCAAAATTCATGGTTGCTTTTCCTTCAAAACTCTTTGCTTCCGCCAAAAGTTCTCCATTCATCCATACCCTGCCATAAGTGCCACGGATGATGTTATTTGTATTCACTTTGTCCATACGTCTTCCCCCTTATGCCAGTGTGATATTGAATGTCAGATTTTCCATGGCGTCCAGAATCTTCACATTCCCTGCCAGATTGACGTTATCCCGGAAAGTCATGTTTTTCACTTTCTGCTCTGTCCAGTCTACCGCTTCTGGTGCGCCAGTAGAAATCCACTGCTCTCTCTGGGCTTCAACGTCAACGCCTGCTACGTTGTTAAAATTAGGGTCAAGCACACTCTCCGCCGCAAGCTGTCGGAAATAACTGTTGACTGCGGAAATAAATAGCACCTGATTGTCATAACTGTTTTTGTATTTCCCACAGTAGTAGTCAGCGAATGTCTGGCCGATGTCTTCCTGGATCATGTCCATTGCTTCCACCACTGTGATTTTCTGCATGTCTTCCGTTGCGTCCTCTCCCAGTGTTTTCAGGCTGTTGACTGCCGTTCCTGCTCTTACGTCTGCGCCATCGTTCCAGAGAATAAATTTCCCTTCTCCAATGGCAGCATCCAGATCTTCTGGTTCTGTTACGCTTTCAAGTTCTTGGAAAATGCTGTATGTTGCAGATCGTGTGAACGGCAGCCCTGCCAGCAGCCCGCAAATTCTGGCTGTATAGCTTGCTACCGGATATGCTGCCGTTTCTTCCTTGAACTTGATTCCCTCATTTGTAAAGTTCACAACGTGCATATCATCCGTTGTGGTTGCCTTATATACAACCGCTTTCCGCTTCTTCCGTTTATTCTTTGCATTGATTTCTTTGATGTACGCTGCCACTTTGTCCTGTTCCCCACTGGTTCCATTGAGATAGCAAAGCCAGTTGTAATCAATGCTTTTCAGCAGTGCCGCCGCATTATCAAATGTGTTCTCTGCTGTCAGCTTCACTGTATATACGGTGTTCGGCAGTCCAATAAACGCACCCAGAATGGCTTTGTAGTTCTCTGCTGTATATTCTTCTTTTTTCACTTCTGAAGAAAAACTGTATTTATTTACTGTTTTTTCCCCTTCTGTCGCATCGTTCATCACGATGCAAACGACACCTCTTTCACTTCTCTGAATAGCTGAAACAGCCATTTTTCGGAAAATGACTTCGATGTTGGGCATAGTCTGTGCCATTTATCATCCCTCCTTTTCATATCCTTTGATTCTGTTATTGAGTACTTCCATCAATTCCCCTTCCGGTTCGACATATGGATGCACCATATCCACATTGACAGTAACTTTCAGCGTCATGTCTTTTCTGTCCAGTTCGTAGTCCTGTTCCTCTGTCGGTATCATGTACCCATCTGGAAATGTCACTCTGTCCACGCTCAACAGTTCCTGTATTTTCTGCATTATTCCGTACAAATCGGCATATCCGCTGTATCTGCTTGGCGAAAAATAGTAGATTTCCAAATCAAAATTATCATGTGGATATAGTCCAATCCGGTCATGCGTGATATTTTCTGTCTGGATGATAAACGCCGGACGTGGGAAATCTTCTTCGATGTCCTTATCAATGACAGGAATGTCAAATTCAGCTTCTAAAATAGCCGTGAATCCTGCCACGGCTGTTCCAATATCCGCCATTAACTCAACCCCTTATCCAGCACATCTTTAATAAAATCCAGCACATCTTCTTCAAATTCTTCTGAAAAAAAGGCTTCGACCTTATCTTTGATCCGCTTCCCTTTGACCACTTTTCCTCCGGGTGTGCGGTGTTCATAGTCTACGACGTTTTCATGCGGTGCCATGTGTACTCTTATCTGGTAGGCGTTTTCTGCTGGGTACAGGTAAGCCTTGCCCCGCTTAACCATTTTTACCAGATTTCCTGTTCTGACTTTGTACCCTGTCCGCAGACCGCCTTTTACTTGCTTTGTTACCTTGCTACCTTCTTTGCGCATAAATGATTTTGATTCCTGCGGCATGGTTTCATTTGCCAGCTTCAAAATATCTCTGTTCAGTTCATCCAGTTCGGTATAATCGAATCCATTCATCAAATCACCACCTCACAGAAGATTTCCAAAACCTCTCCTGTCAGGTATGGGTCTAAAATATACAGAATCTCATATCTTTGACCTCCTGCCATGAACCACATCCCCGGTGTGATGCTGCTGTCATATCTGACCGTTATTTTATGTGTAGTGCGGGACAACGTGCTTTCTGCAGCTCTTCCGCTTAACAGGCTCCCTGTTTGTGGTTTCACTTCTGCCCACACATCTTTCACTTTTGTTTCTTCCCATTTTTTCTGCCCGATGCTGTTTTTTTCTTCTGTCTGGACGTGCTGCCACAGTTCGATTTTTCGGTTTAATCTTCCGGATATATTGTTCATGGTGCCCTCCTTACAGAAAATTTTTATCGTGCAATTTCAAAATGGTGGTTGCTGTTGGATTTTCCTTGCCATTTGTTACGGTCATGCTGCGGTTATCGTACATATCCGCAACCAAAATATATACCACCATGGATAAGTCTTCGTGTTCATCCATATATGCATCATCAATGGCATTTCTGCTTTTGATATAGCTTTTCGCCGCCGTCAAAGCATTCTGCAGAAACCTTTCGGTTTCTGCATCCGCTTCTGCCCGGCAATATTCTAGGCAATCTTTGACTGTAATTTCAGATACTTTCATAGGCTCTCATTCCTTACGCACCTGCACCCATTTCCAGTACAGCAATAGCATCTTCATGTGTGATCGCACCATCTACTTCTGCAAATGCAATGATTCCAATGGAATAGGATTTTGCAAACAGTTCAGACAGAATCTGTGTTTCAATACCAAATGGCATATTGATAGCATATCCTTTCAGATCGCCGTATACCATGACTTTGTTATTCTGTGCAAATTCCGGCATGTTGTCTGAAAGATATACTTTTTTACCCAGCATCAGAAATCCTTCCCCATTTACCATGTCAGGCACCAGCAGGAATCTGTCGTTTTTGTCCTTCAGCAGTCTTGCTGCTTCAAATGCGCTTGTGTTCATGATCCACACAGCATTTTTCTGATATTTTGTTTTTACTTTGAGCTGGGTTTTGATGATCAGATCTGCAGTCAATGTCGCATCAGCTGCAGTCACTTTATTTTTTGCATTGGGCAGGATACCTTTAATTTTGCTTGCATTTCCTGTCAATGCTTCTTTTTCAATAAATTCTGCCATTTTAGTTGCAACTTCACTGATCACATGGGATACAATGTCAAAATCCTCATTGTTGATCAGTTTTCTGGAAATCTGTACCAGACTTCCTACAATCCATCCTTTCAGCGTGATTCCTTTGATTTCACCGGACTTTTCTGTCAATTCAGACAGTTCATCAATATACGCTACTTCGATGGCTTTGCTTTTTTCATCGTAATAAGGCAGCACCAGTTCACCTTTTACGTTATATACTGTTGCCAGTTCCATGATTGGGCACATTTCTGTTGCTTTTGTAATAATCTGCTGTGCAACTGTTCTAGGGAGGATTTCACCATTTGTACCCACTTTCAGCGCTCTTGTTTCACCTCGGCAGTACTTCTCAAATGCTCGGATTTCTTCTTCTTCGTTTTTCTCCTCCTGTGTTTTCGGATTTTTCCCCGCTTCCCTTCTGGCTCGTTCCTCTGCTGCCGTAATAGTAGCGTTCAGGGCTTCCAGTTCTTTTTTGTACTTTTCATAGTCCTGCTGTTCCGTTTCGGACATTGCTCTGACTTCTTCTTCAGCTTTATCGATGATGGCTGTCATTTTTAACAGAACATCATTTCTCTTTTCCATCAACTCTTTCACTTTGCTCATGCTTATCTCTCCTTTTCTTGGCTCATCAGTTCTATTCTCTTTCTAGTATCTGCCTTTTTCCATGTCCAGCCATTTCCGCTTGTTTTCCAACCCCAAAAAGGCCGGCGGCTCTTTTTTCTCAACATCTACTGTCATACCATCAAAACTTCTGGTTTCTACCAGCTCTGCTTTTTCTCCCCGCATTTCGTATGACGTACCCGCATAAGCAGGTGTCAAACCTACCAGCAGAGATACTTCATTCAGCTGGATGTCTTTCAAAATACGGCGCTTGTAGTATTCATCTGTGTATGTCCATTCATCATCAATACAACGGAAGCCAAATGACCATCCGGTAATTTTCCCCGCTTCTGCTGCCTGCAAGACTTCTTCATCCTGGAACTTAGCCACTGCATACAGCCCGATGTTGTCCTCTTTCAGCGTAAGAACACCGTCTTTTGTGCTGCCCATGACCCTATCATGATTCAATTTCAGGAAAATTTCCGGATTGTTATTGATCGCACGAGCAAACACACCTTCCGCTACCTGCTCCACATACTTTGTACCGTCTGGCAGCTCCAAAACCCTGCTGTCACGGCAAATGGCATTGACATAGCCGGAAATGATGATTTCCTGCGCCCTCACTTCAACTTTCATCAATTTTCACACCCCCTTTCCCACTTGTTTTCATGGTGGCTGCCATGTTCGGGATAAAAATTTCTTTTGTTTCAGGGTTAAACAATACATCCTGCAGGCCCATCGTGATATAATTCAGCCCCAGTTTCTTCATGTTTTCCCGTTCTCTGATTTCATCCACCTGCATCCATCCACCTTCTTTACCTATCTTGTAGACATTGAACCTCTTTTCCATGGTTCCCATCAATGCGGTATCTACATCAAAATGAAAAAATCTGTCTTTCTTTTCCCGTTCCAGCAGTAAATATTTATTCAATCCTTTTTCCAGTGCAGTCAGGATCGGAAGCACTGCTGTTTCAAATGTGTTTATCTCCTGCTCATCCGTTGCGGTACCGTTCAGAATGGCTGGTGAAATTCCAAAAAGGTTGTTTATCTTTTCGGAATCATACTTTTTGTTTTCTACCACCTGCATTTCCTGCAGGCTGCTGGACATTTCATTGAAATGCACACCCGCATTCAGTACCATGGTTGCTTCTTTTTGTCCACTATACACATCGGGCCATTTTGCTTTCAGTTCTTCAAATGCTTCTTTGCTCAGCTTATCTTGTACTGTCAAAAATCCGGCTTTTCTGCCGTTTCTGTCCATAGTTTCTTTTCCGAATAACATTTGTGTGTGCGCAATCAGCAATTCTGATTTATTGGTTTGCAGGATTCCTTCCGCATTGACGCCATCATCACTCTGTCGCATGATACGGACAAGCTGATATTCTGGTATTTCCTTTCCTTGAATCCAATATCTGACTGTCCTGTCCAGCACATTTTCCGACCATGTTTTCTGTACCTGCTCCGGCGGCACATATACCAATTCCGTGATGGTATTCCCCACCATTTTTTTATACGCATAGCAAACACCATGCAGCAGATAGTCTTTGACCATCATTTTTCGGAATAATACGCTGTCAAAAAGATTTGATGGTTCCTCATTCAGCAGGTGTACCCGCTTGTCATTTTCCACTTTTCTGATGCCGTCTTTTTCTTTGCTGTAAAGATACACAGGGGCAAGTGCTACTTTATTTCCGATATACTCCACAGACGCCGCCACTGCCGGAATTTCCATGGCTTTTGCTTCGGTCATTTCATTTCCTGTCAAAATGTCTGACAGATATTCCATAGTCAGCATCCGTGTTTCTCCCATTTCCGCATCATTTGCGGATTTGCTGTTTTTTTTGAAAATATCTAAAAATCCCATGCTTTTTCTTCACCCCCTTACAGCTCAATAGCGCCCCATGTGATAGGCGCTTCTATAATTTCATTCTGCATCAATACAAAACAAGCATCAATCAGCGCCGCCACCATATCTATTTTTCCGGCAGACCGCTTTTTATTGACATACATGTTCAGGTTTGTGTCTAGTGTCACTCTGGCATTTTCAAAATTGATTTCCATCAGTTCGTTTTCGGAGTATTTGAATTTCCCTTCCAGAATATGTTCTTTTAACAGCTTTGTTGCTGGATGCAGTACTGAGGAATGCTGCCTGATTTCCACTGCTGTCATTCCCGCTGCTTCCAGCTTCTGTGCTGTGGATATTGCGTTGTATCTGTCAAATCCAACACCTACTACTTTCCCGCCTGTGTTTTCCTCAATGTCCATGATATATCTTTCAATGACGCCATAGTCTACTATCTGATCGCCACAGGCTACAGCTTTTTCTTCTTCCACAAATCTTTGATAGTCTACTTTTTCAGCTCTGCTCTTTTCCTCTAGCTTGCCTTCCGGTAAAAACGCCATAACCTCCGCTTCTATGATGTCGTTTTGCTCATCATAGGCTGTAATCGCCACTGCACAGTTATCGTCTGATACAGCCAAATCCAGACCTAAATACAGCCGCTTTCCTGTCCAATCAATTTTTGGCACTCTGCCTTTCTGCACATCTGACACTGGTACATAGGTATCTGTTCCCATGCCCTGATAGATTATGTTGCAATGTTTCGTCAGAAAATTTTCTCTTGCAGACTTCATTTCGATTGCACGTTTTCTTTTTGCCTTCAAATCCTCCATGATTTTTGGCACTTCTAATGCCAGAGGATTTGCGTGCTGTAGAATTTCATCTTTTTCCATCCAGTTGTCCTTGTCATCCGGTTCAAATAACAAAGCCAGAACGGTTTCATCCTCTACAACTCCATCCAATACCTTCTTTGCGTAGTCCACTTGTTCCTCAAATGGATTGAACATGGTCGGATATTTTGTAGAAATGATAAATCCTATGGGATTCTGAATGTTTGACTGACCTGAATACATTGCTTCCAGCGGGTATGGTGACGGCAGCGCTCCTACTTCGTCTGCAACAAACGCCGTCGGCTCCCTACTGTCCATACGGTTTCTGGATGTATTCAGCGGTGTGTATTTGATTTCTGTCATGTTACACAGGATGTAGTTCAGCAATATTTTGAATTTTGCTTTCCCTTTGCTTGTCCCACATAAAGCAGGGCTGCTTTTTATGATTTCTTCAATCTGGCTTTTGATTTCTCGACTGATCGTCCCATCCGGCGCAACGCTATATAGTTTCGCAAACTTATCCTCCGTCAGCATCAGCAGAATAAACATCAAACCCACCAGAAATGTTTTCCCGTTTTTTCGGGCTATTTCCAGAATCACTGTCTGATACCGCCGCTTCTGCGTATTTTCTCGGTATACCGTGCAAAGTGCCGCTATGATCAATACCCACTGGAAACCAGCTAAAGCAACATACGCTGTCTTTCCCTTTTGCGCCCCTTTTGGCATAACAATTAACTTTAGAATTTTGGATATGAGCGTATATTTCTTTTCGCTGATGATGTACTTATCATTTTTCCCTTCTGCAATCTCGACAAATTCTTTCAGCTGCTTTTTTACATACATTGGCGCTGGTATTTTTCCTTCCAACACTTCAGCTGCGTACCTGTACCCTTTGTTTTTTTCAATCAATCCCCATCACCCGCCAACAGCTTTGTCAGAGGATCTTCCTCCTGTTTGCTCAAACTGATTGCCATTTTTGCCCGTGCTTGCGGTGACAAGCCCAACTCGTTACAACCACGGTAAAAGTCCTGTGTATATTTTGCTCTGGCATTCATGACATCTGTGTCATACTTCTTTTCAGGCTTTGCTTCGATGTCTGCATCTATCTCCCGCAGTTTATCAATAGCGATTGCTGTCTTTGCCAGGATGTAATCATCCAATGCACAAAGGATATCTGCATCCTGCAGCTTCTTCACGATTTCACGAAATATTTTTTTCTGTTCTTTGTTCAAATTTCTTGGCGGTTTTGGTGGTGCATTTCCTTTCAATTTTTCTTCGGCGGCTGCCCGTCCTTCGATCTCATCTTTTGTCCTTGCACCCACCGCTACGCCGATCGGTTTCGCAGGGCGCCCCATATTTCCACCTCATTTCTAAAAAATTTTTTACGTTTGAGTGCGACAGTTCCGTGTGGAAAAGCGACGCCTTTTTTCGGATTTTTACCCCCGGGGGATACTTTTTGTCAGTTCCATCAGTTCCTCCCTTGAGATCAAACCTGCTTCGGCGTCTTCATGATGTTTTCTGCAGAGCGTTATAAGGTTATCTTTTTTTAACCGCATATCCCAATCCTCTTTGACTGGTACTATGTGATGTACTTCTAACGGCTGCGGATCATATTTCCTTTTTCCATCATACCTCCCTTTAACCGAACATATCGAACATAAATATAAATCTCTGATTTTTGTATCTTCCCTAGCTTTTTGCCATGCGAAACTGGATAAAAAACTATTATATTTTGATTCAAAACTATTAGTATTTCTTTTCTTTTTATATTTTTTTTGCGGCTTTTTTGGACAGACTTCATTCCTCTGGTGCATCCTGCCGCAATATTGACATGCTTTCATCATCCTTTCATTCCCCCTTTCTGAAAAACCGCTCAACTGCAATCCGAATACTGTCCTCCGTGTCACCCATTCCAATTTTCTGGGCAATAGCTTTCCATGAGTACCTGTATTTGTATTTCATAATGAGTGCCGTTCTGATTCGCAGGTTTGGAATCCTTTCCAATTCCTTTTCCACTTCCCTTTTTTCTTCCATCAGCTGGTCAATCTGTCTTTGTGTTTCCATAGCTTCCTTGCAACGCTTCCTGCCGCTGCTCTGGATTTCAAAATTCTTACGATCAATCAAAATGATTATGTATGATTCCATGGCTCCATATCGTTCCATTTGCTCTTTGGTCAACAATCATCCTCACTCCCTTCTTCATACGATCCATAGTCCATGCCACCCCGTCTAACTGCTTTCATATATCTCACCCAGCCGATTTCCTCAAAGAAATCTTCATGCGCTGCTACAATTTCAAAATTTTTCGGCGCCCGAAGTTTCACCTTTCTTTTTGTTTCTTTCACAATTTCGATTGTTACTTTTGGCTTCTTCAGGTTTCTGCTTCCGCTCCACCGCTTGCCTTTTTTCTTATAGTTCTCTTTTGTGAGATAACTTGCCAGCCTGTTGTCCTTTTGATTTTTGTATAAGTGCTTGATCAGCACCAGCCCTTTTCCCCAAATTTCCTGCAGGATCTGCTGCATTTCTTTCATACTCAAACCTTCAAACTGATTCATGACTATGTGATGATGTATTCTACCTTGCATCTCAATCACATATATATATTTCAGTGGGTCGAATCCATTTCTGTTCCTGTATCGATTCAGCCGCCGAAAGAAGTTTGACTGCTCCCTTCTGGCTTCTTCCAGATCTACCACACCATCATGTGTCAGCAGAACAAATATGTCCTTTCCAGAAAAATTTGTATTGATGATTCTTGTCAGTTCTCTTCTGGCCCTGTTCAAGTTTCTTTTCTGCTGTTCTTCCGAAGTCAGATTTTCATTCCTTCCCCTTTCGTATTTTTTCCCTATCGATCTTGGGCAGTAAAACTCTTCCACTTCATACACATCACCTGCTAATATTTTCTTTTTATATTTAGGCATTTTCTTTTCCCCCTGTATATGTACGGATTGTTAATTGCTTTATGGACAGTCTAAAGGGGTTTTTGCCCCTTGAAAAAACGAGTTTCTTCCTATATAATAGTGTTAGGCATTTTCAATTCCCATGTTTTCATATATGGGAATAGCGGTCATTTCTGACCGCTTTTTTTATTTTGTATCTGTTGTTTTATTTTCCGCTACACAACCACAGACCTCTGGTCTATTCTGGCAGCTATTCTTGCATCCTTTCTTGAAACCACAATCAGCACAGCACACATTGCCCCGTCTGCGGTCACAGTTGAAAATCTTACATTTTCTGGCTTTTGATTTTTTCATGTTTTACACCTTACTTGCTTCTTACCTTCCTTTAATGCACACTCCGTACATAACGCCCTTTCAAATTCCAAACCTGTATATCCTTTCGGGATTGGTCTTTCATAACATGCTTGTCCACACTTTGGACATTTTACCTCCCGCCAATTAGATGGGACACCTTTCAGATTCTTTTTTAATGGCATGCACAAAATACCTGGAAAAACTACTTTTCCCATACCTCAAAACCTCTTTTCTCTATTCCAATATTATCCCTGGCATATAAAGCCTGTTTTTCTGCTTCTTCTGTGGTCTTGATGGTTTCCCAGTTCGGTTTGGTATGTATGCATTCTTCTACTTCCCCGAACTGACTTTCATATTCACATAAGTAACACCCGTTTAATGGCTTGTCCTTTGCATTTGCCCAATAATCATTAAGTGTATATATGTTTCTTTTATCGTTCTTTCCTCTGATGAAGTTAATTAGTGCAATAGTATCCCACATGTCTTTTTGCATGCCTATTGCTGTGTATTTCTTAAATGGAATAAAGTCCTCATGGAAAATCTCAAAAAACGCTTCTGCACCATATACCTTTTCATATTCTCTCTGGCACAGCCGCTTCAACTGCAAATCAAGTCCACTGTTCGGGTATGCGTGCAGCCCTCCCATAGCTGCACTATGATATTTCGCCTGCAGGTATACCCAGAATCCATGCCGATCTGACACTTCCCTTCTTCCTTCTCCGTGGAAGATGTGGTGTTTTTGCAGGTCTGTTTTTTGCCCGCTCACATAGCAGACTTTCCGCTTCCCCTGAAGCACGCTGACGGAATGACTGCCGATTCTTTTTTCATCGTCTTTGATCACCTTCTGCACCGCCTTTTCCTGCTTCTGCTTCACATGCTTTTCTCTGGCAGACCTCGCACTGTCCCTTCTTTTTGCACGTTTCGCAGAAACCGTCACATTCTGCTTCTGTAAAATCAAATTCTCTTTCCGTGAGTCTAAATAACTGGGACGCAAGCTGCACCGCTTCATTTTCATCCACTCCGTTCACTCTTGCTGTATGTACCACCTGTTCTAATGCTCTACACATAATCTGTAGAATATCTTCACAGACCTTTCCTGCTTTTTCATTTTCCAATAGCCATTTGCCAACCACATGATTTTTCACATATACCATATCCACACCCCTATTCCGTAGATAATGCCAAACCAAATCAAAACTGCCGTAATGATAGCACTTGCCATGACCGCCAACATCAGCGCCGCTTCTCTGGCATGTTTTCTTTCATTTTTCACTGCTTGTCCTCCAAAATCTGCATGATGTTCTGACACAGGCTTTTCATTGCCGTTCTCATTTTTCCGGCTTCCTCTGGTTCTTTTTCCTGCAAATTGTCGATGCAGGTCATCATTTCATTGAATTCCATCTGCACATTTTCAAAATGCACCTTGAACACTGCCATTTCCTGATTTCCGGCAAGACGTACCTTCTTATCTGCTTCTTCCTGCACCAGCTTCAACCGTTCTTTTAGTGCCAGTGCTGTTTCCTCTGCTTCTTTCTGGGCTTCCTCATGGGCTTCGATGGCTGCCTGTGCTTCTTTGGCTTCCTTTTTGGCTTTTTCAGCTTCTTTTTTCGCTTTGTCCAATTTCTTCTGCAGGGCAGCTTCTGCCTTTTTCTTTGCTTCGGCTTCCGCTTCCATCCGGATTTTTTCCAGTTCTGTTGCATCCAGCAGGGTGGTCTGCTCCTTCTGCATCTGCAGTTCCGAAACTTCTCCCTGCAGCTCTGCCACCTTCTTTTCCGCTTCTCTTGCGGCTGCTTCCGCCTGTTCCTTCAATTCGGATAAGCGCTTGATCTGTTCCTCCCCATGACTGTATGCAGCATCTACGGCTTCATCCTGCTTTCTCTGTGCTTCATCCTCAAACAAATCAAGCTGCTTTTTCAGTTGCTCCTTTTCTTTTCGCTCTGCTTCCAGCTCTTTCAACACTTCCTGCAGCTCTTTGTTGGTCATCTCTGCCACTGTCTTTTCTTCCCCGTTGATTTCATGGGCTTCGCCCACAAATTCCTCTCGTTCTTCCTCTGGCATGGATAACAACATAATCGCCTTTGAAGCGGAATTTCCAATATCCGCAATCAGTTGCGGATTTGTATATTCTTTCGCAATTCTCATAAAGTTCTGGGCTGTTCTTTCCGAAAAATCCACTTCGTTTTTCAGCCATTCACCCCATGCTCCATGGGGCAGACACTGTTTTGCTTCCAGAAGTCGCTTCCCAATTTCCACCATAGACATACAGGCTTGTCCCTTATAAAACTGAATTTCCTGTGTGATAACCTCAATAGGTCTTGTCATTTCATTCATGCTGCGTTATCCTCCTTCTTTTTTCCGCCTTTATTTACAACTTGTTTCATCCATTGGTCTACAAATTCAAACACTTCTGGCTCTGTGCTATATGATTTGTTATGTTCTGTTCGGCACTGTTGGACCAGCTTGTTCTGCAATTCCAATGTATAATACGGCTTGTCCGGTTCTTCTGTTTTTCTGATAAAGAAAACCATTGTTTCCTGTTCTGCAATCCTTTTGCAGTATCCACCCACACAGTGATGCAGTGCCGCTCCTTCTGCCTGCAATTCCTCTTGTGTTCTGGCTGGACGAATCAGCAGCCCTTTCCATTCCCATGTATACCGTTCCATTTTTTCAACAGCTTTCTGGAATTTTTCCTGATCTGCTTTGTTTTTTTCAAATTTGATCTGTGCCATTGTCCGTTCATGTGCCTGTTTTAGATTTTTGGGGAAAAGCACCTGCTTGTCGTTCAGATCCAGCCCCAGCGTCTGACATTCCTCTATGTAATCCCTAAATATCCTTGAAGCAGATTCCCAATATCCTAATGCTTTTACCGCCCTGTCCTGCTTTTCCAAATATTTTCCCAGCTTGTCCATATTCATATAACGCAGTAGTATTTTCATATCATCCACCGGAATATGTGTATTGACCACCTGTTCAACTTCTTTTTGTGTTGCTTGTGGTCTGATTTCATAGAATACATTCATTCTCTGGATGTCCCTCATTGTGTACTTCTCCGGTTCTTTCCATTTCAGCCAATGAAGCGGAAACTTGAAGCATTCTTTCAGTTTTTTTCTTTGCCATCGGATGGCATATCGTGTTTCCTTTTCCAGTCCGTCATTTTTTTGTTTTACCAGCAGGCTATATCCGGCTTTATCCAAAAATTCAATAACCGGATACATTGCAAAATTCATCAAGTATTTGATAGGATTTTTTTGTCTGTCTAAGTGTTCAAGAATATTTGCATATTCCATTCTGGTTCCCTTCAGTACATCTTCTATTCCATAAGGGCAAAAATAATATGCATTGTCATATACATCTGTTCCCTTCCATTTTGTCCATGTTTTCAGGTCATACCGTTCACACGCATAATAGTAGTTTTCCTTACTTTCTTTCTGCCATTTCGCACAATACGTCCCTCTGATGGCATATCGGACTGTTTCTTTCAGCCACTTTTTCAGATCCTTCCACTCGCCGGCAGGATCTCTCAGCACTCTCCACTGGCGGAAAAATACAGTTTCTCCGTCGGTTCCTTTCTGTGCCATGACCACATTTTCCACATTTTCAACTAAAAAATTATCGCTGGTTTCTAGTACGCAATGTACTAATCCGCCGCAGTTCGGACATCTTACGTTTACGTTTTGATAAAATTTCTCTGACCAAGGTTTTGCATAGACTTCTTCTTTGCAATCGTAACAAAACCCCTTCCTATTGCCCTTTTTATAAATCAGCACATGGTCTTCTGCCAGCACCACATTCCTGATGTATTCAAACAGCCCTTCCGGTATTTCTTCCGGACAAAGCATCCAGTCATCATCCTTGAATTTTTCCATGAAACTACCCCCTTACAGAAAATCTTCCAGTGACAGTTTCAATGTTTTTTTCTTTGTTTCCGCAATATTTGCGGATTTCGGTTCTTCCGGTTCCATTGCTCCGATTCCGAAATATTCCCTCGCCCACTTATAAACTTCTTTATCGGCAATCACAGCACAGTTGCTGACAGCTTTTTTCTTTGCATTAGCCGTAATTGTTTTCAGTGCCGCTTCCAGCGTCTTCCCTTCTTCCAGGACCTTGTCTGCGATTTCTTCTGTCGTAATGCAATCAATCAGGTGTTCCCCCACTAAGGCTCTGTACTGATCCTGTGGGTGCTTCTGAATATCGTTGTTCAGTTTTTCGATGGCATTTTCAATCTTTCCCATGGTATTCTCTCCTTTATGCTTTTTTCTTCTGTTCCTGCCGCTGCAGGCTTAACATTTTCTTTTCATACAGAACATCTGTGATCTGCCGTTTCACTCTTTCCGCTTCCTCCGGCGTCTTTTCGCAGTATGATACTGTCACCTTGTACTCTTTCGGCATATTCACACCCCCTGTATATTGGTATGTTTCCCTCTGTTTGTCCTATTCGCTTATTCAGCTCCCCCCGCTGTCCCAGCAGGTGCATATACTCTGGAATCCTGTGTGGTCTGATGGGGCGTCTGATGGGGTCTGTCTTGAATAACAGCACCATTGCCTTTCCGATCTTTGGATAATTGTCGGTCATGTAATACCCCAGCAACTCTCCACACTGGATTCTCTTTTTGATCATGTTGTGATATGGGTACATTTTGTTTCCTTTCCGCTTCGGTCATGTGTCGGACGCACGGCTTGACCATGCGCCCCTTTGAGTATGTTGGTAAATAGGAGGAGTGCTTCGGGCATACGCCCGACACATGACCGAAATCATTTTTTCACCTTTCCCTATTCAATGGCAGGTCTTTAATTTCGTTTTCCATTCGCATCTTCAAATGTTTTTTTATAAATTTTGCACGGTCCATATCCCAGTTTTCTTCCAAAAGAAAAACTCTCTGTATTTGAATGATTTTATTTTCCAAATCATTGAAAGTAGTTACTTCTTCCTTCGCATATTGGTATAACTCATCAATTGCATCATCAATTATTTTCTTTATTGTTTTACACATACATACATCTTCTGATGTATACATCATTCTTTTGTTGTCCACCTATATCTCCCCTCCCTATGCAATCTTATCTCGTGCTTCTGACAGTTCTTTCTGGGCTGCCATGCCTTTGATGAAACCCAGAATAAATTCCTTTTCGCTGGTCTGGAGCAAAATAACTCCCTTTGCCGCTTCCACTGCATCGTCTACAATAACTTTTGTTCTTTCATCCATTTTCTGATTATTCATATTGACACCCCTTTCTTGATTGTTTCTTTGTGTCTATATTAAGACTCATTGACTCTTTTGTCAATATATTTTTGTGTCATTGTGTCATTTTCTATTGATTTTTTATTTTTCTCGTGATATTCTTTTCTTAGTGAAATGTCTAGGAGGTGATATTTTGAACGAAATTTATACCAGATTTATAGAATTGCGAAAAGATCAGAATTTGACTCAAACTGAATTTGCATCAAAACTGAATTTAACACGTTCCGCTATCGCAAACTATGAACAGGGACGCAGACCGTTGTCTGATCGTACCGTTGCTGATATTTGCCGTGTCTTTAATGTGAATGAAGAGTGGCTCCGAACTGGTGTCGGTGATATGTATCGTCCTCCAATTGAACAAGGGAATGAATTGGTGGAACTAATCGCCGATCTAGTGCAGACGGACGATGATTTTTCAAAGCAGTTTATCATCGAATACTTGAAATTAAGTGAGGATGAAAAAGAACTTATTAAAAAAGTAATAAGAAATGTGAAAGATTATTTGTGAGGGTGATTATATGGGACTTTTTGGTATTTTGGGAAGCAACAAATCGAAAGAACCTTCTTTCAATCCTTATGACGCTGTATTCATGCTTTATCAGGTCGGTAAACCATGGAATCAACCTTATATTCCATCCGTCCTAAAAAATTATTATTCTTCTGAACATAATTTTTCAAACACAACATACCAGCGTATTATATCTAATGGATGGATTCAGCCCTCTAGTAAGATTTCGGCTCTTGGCAGTTTGAAGCTTACTGAATTAAAAGATATTGCTGCACAATATGATATTCCAGTCAAAGGAAAAAAAGATGATATTGTGCATCTACTATCTGAAAATTTAACAGAGGGCCTATTGGCTCCGATTTCTATTCCGACAGTTGCAGAATTATCTACAAAAGGAAAGGAACTTCTTTCCCAATATCCTTATCTTGAATTTATGAAAACACATAGGCAACGCATTTGTTGTGACTTATTTGTTTTCCACGAAAATTGGCTTGCTACCGTTTCTCAATTCCCAAGTTATTCATTCAGAGATTTGTTATTAGAATCTTTAGATTCTGAATGTTTTGACTTCTCTGATATTAGCCGCGTTGACCGTTATGATTACGATTCAGAAAGGGAATATGAAAAAGCACTTCGTGAATATGAGCGTGACTGGGAGAAAAGAGCCAAAGCGGATTATCGTGATGCTGTAAAATATATCAAAGAATATTTTAAACAAAACACTGCTAAGAATAAAAATTCTTCTGCTGTTGAATCTAAACCAAAAAGAGCCAGAAAAACAAAATCCGCATCTATATTTGAAAAGTCTGTCTTTGCATGCCTCTCCGATTTTATTGAATCTTCTGATTTATCTTCTTCCGAAGATTCAAACTGCATCACCGTTTTTTATAAGAAAGGTAATGCTAGACCTATTTGTAAACTTGTTAATAATGATTCAGAAAAATTATTGTTTATTTCTAATGATCATTCTGATTTTGATGAATATAAGATTTCATCCATTGATGATTTATCAGAACATCAACATCTTTTGATTGAATCACTTGTCAGATATTTGTAAAAAAAAAGCGGTCTTTCGACCGCTTTCTTCATAGCTAAAAATTTTTTACAAAATCATAAATGATCCACAGGAATTTCACGCTATGGATTTCTTGCAGTTTATTGATGATCTGTTCCCTTATTTTCTCTTCGTCACTCATTTCTGCGATTTCCCTCCCCCGTGGATTTTCTATCTATTGACATTATAGAACGTATGTTCGTATTTTGCAACCCTTTTTCTAGTTTCTTTCAGAAATGGAGGTCTATCATGATTGCAATATATGCCAGACAATCCGTAGAAAAAAAGGATAGTATCAGCATCGAAAGCCAAATTGAATATGCAAAACATGAAGTATTTTCGGATGACTTCAAAATCTATCAGGACAGCGGATTTTCCGGTAAAAATACCAACCGCCCCGCATTCATGGAAATGATGCACGACATTGAAGCCGGACGCATCGAAAAGGTTGTTGTCTACCGTCTGGATAGAATCAGCCGCTCCATCGTAGATTTTGCCGACTTCATAGATGTGCTGGAAAACAACGGCATTTCCTTCGTTTCCGCCACGGAAAAGTTTGACACTTCCACTCCCATGGGACGTGCCATGCTCTATATCATTATTGTGTTTGCCCAGCTGGAACGGGAAACCATCGCTGAACGTGTTCGTGATAACTACTACGCCCGTGTCAAAAAAGGCGCTTGGGGTGGCGGTCCCGCTGCCTATGGCTTTGATCTGGTGCGTACCACGTTGGATGGAAAGAAAGCTACCATCTACCAGCCTAACGCCGATCTGGAAACAGTAGCCCGTATTTTTGAAGTGTATTCCCGCCCAAATACTAGCCTTTCCGATGTGCAAAAGGAGCTGATCCGGACAGGATCCCTTTCTTCCGGTGGCGTCAATTTCGACAATGTAAAACTTTCCAGCATCCTGAAAAATCCCGCTTATGTACGGGCGGACATTGCCGTGTATAACTACTACAAAGCCCGTGGTGCTATCCTAGCAAATGAACCAGAAGACTTTGACGGCGTCCACGGATGTATTTTGGTAGGCAAACGGGATGCCAGCGAAAGGAAATACAAGGATGTTTCCAATCATTTATTGGCTATGGGACACCATAAAGGCATTGTTGACAGCACCATGTTTTTATATTGCCAGGAAAAATTATCAAAGAATCGGCAGATAAAAAACACCGGAAAAGGAAAGCATTCCTGGTTGACTGGTCTGGTCAAATGCGGTCACTGCGGTTACGCTTTTTCCGTTCGATTCGGTCAAACAAAAGAAGGTCCTACCCCCTACTTTGTATGCTCTGGAAAATATCTCCATAAGTGCTGTGACGTAAAGCAGACACACCGTGTACGGGACGTGGAAGCCCATGTGCAGGCACGATTGATACAAGAGGTGGAATCATACCACCTTACACGAGAAAAGCGTGAAAACGCCGTTATCAAACAAAATCAGCAGAAAATCGCAGACATCGACAGCAAAATAGAAAATCTGATTTCTACTCTGGAAAATGTCAGCAGTATTTCCGCCGAGTATATCAACCGCAGAATCGAAACCTTGCACCGTGAAAAACAGCTGCTCATTCATCAATATTCGGAAGCCTTGGCAGAATTCAATACAGCAGAGGTCATCCCCTTCACTGCGGATGACTGGGAAAATATGTCCTTTGAAGATCGCCGAGATATTGCCCATAATATGATTGACCGTGTTGTTTTAACAGAAGATGGTATTGATATTCGGTTCAAATAAAAAAGAGGAAAGCAATCGCTTTTCCTCTTTTCTTTTTGTTTCCTATGTATCCACATCCCACTGGATAGAATCATACCCATTTTCCTTTGCCGTTCGGATTACGTTATCGTTATACTCTCCAAATGGCGGGCGGAATAAATTCATATCAATGCCGGTCAATTCTTTTACAGCCTGATGACACCCTTGCAATTCCTCAGTGATCTGCTTTGACGATAAAGTGCTCATATGGGGATGCGTTGCTGAATGATTGCCCAAATCATGCCCAGCGGCAGCAATTTTTTCTACTTCTTCCGGATACTTATCCACCCAGTACCCACAAAGGAAAAAGGTCGCTGTCACATCGTTATCGTCTAAAATCCGCAGCAGCTCATCTGTATCATCTGCACCCCATGCAGCGTCAAAACTGACCGCCACTTTTTTCTCCTCTGTCTGCACGCAATAAATGGGTAATTCCCGTTTTGTCTGCGCCGTCAGCACTGCCGAAGTGTATTCTGCCACCGGCGGCAAAAAATGCGCACCTAGTCCAATGGCCGCTAACACTGCTGCCCCTAAAACCACATATTTTTTCTTGAAATAAATCGCACGGAAAAATTGCATGTTCTTCCCTCCGTTTTTCTTTTATCCTATGCGAAAAACATCTTTTCTATGATAAAAACGGACAAGTATTCGGAAAAGAAGACATTTTCCCCGGGTCTTTTTCATGATATTTATTTCTCAAATTTTTTCAGATTATAGGAAAAATGTTCCATATCCTCTGGCAAAATCAAAGATTTTTTGCTGTCTGCCTCTGTAATGGGACGAACAGGTCTGCATGGATTGCCATAAGCCAGATAATTATCAGGAATATCTTTTGTGACTACGCTTCCCGCACCAATGACCACATTATTCCCAATATGCACGCCGCCAATAACAACGGTATTGCAAGCGATCCATACATTGTCACCAATGTGAATCTCATCGGCATATTCCGCCATGGTGGTTTTCCCTTCATCATCCAGCCCCATTCTTTCCTGAGCAATCAACGGATGGGACGTCGCCATCAAAGAAACATTAGGGCCAAAACAAACATTATCCCCAATATAAATCCGCGCGTCGTCCATAACTGTCAGATTAAAATTGGCAAAAAAATTCTCCCCAATAAAGGTATGAGAACCATAATTGAACTGGATGGGCCCCTGAAAATAGTACACCTTCCCGATTTTTCCGATGAATTCCTGAATGATCGGACTTCTCTCAGGATCATATTCATCCATAGCGTTGTATTTCTGACAGGCAATATGGGCTTTATGTTTAATGTCCTTTAATTCCTGTTTTCTTGGGTCAAACATTTTTCCAGCAAAAATTTTTTCTTCTTCTGTCATGATAAACACCTTCCTTTCCCACTCTCTATTTCCTATTTTAGCACCGCTTTTTTCAAAATACCAGCCTCTGATCTTCCCCATTGCTTGACAATTCCACGTCATTGTGCTTGAATAAATACAATGAAAAGGAGTGTTGCATATGTATATCACAGAATTAGAAACCCCCGCTGTTTTACTTGATCTGGATATTGCTGAAAAAAATCTTCAGACATATCAGCAGGCATGTGACAAGTATGAAAAATCACTTTGGCCCATGGTCAAAACCCATAAAAGCAGCTATCTGTTAAAGAAGCAAATGGAATTGGGTGCAGAAGGCTTTTTGTGCGGCACCATTGACGAATGCGAAATGGCAGTGGCTGCCGGCGCAGGAAAAATCATGTATGCCTATCCCCCTGCCAATCCAAAAAACACCAGCCGCCTTGCCGCCCTTGCACATCAGGCAGATGTAATCATCCGCATTGACCATCTAGACGTAGCTCATATGCTGGAAAGTGCTGCCGAAACAGAAGGCATCACATTTTTCTATTCCATTATCGTAGATATGGATTTTCACCGTTTCGGCATCGCCCCTTCCAAAGTGGTTGCTTTTGCCCAGGAAATGCAGCAATTCTCTCATCTGAAGTTTTTCGGCATTTCCACACATCCCGGACAGGTTTATGGCTGCACAACTGAGGAAGAACGTCAGTCCGTTGCGAAACTGGAAACAGAAACCATGGGCAGTGTAGCTGCTGATTTGAAAGCTGCCGGATTTACAGACTTTTTTGTTACAAGCGGCTCTACTCCCACATTTGCGCTGACAGTGGATCATCCGGAAATCCAGATTTATCATCCCGGCAATTACATCTACCACGATGCCATTCAGATTGCTTTAGGCAGCGCAGCAGAAGCCGACTGTTCTCTGTCTGTTCTTGCCACCATCGTTTCCCATCCTTCTGAAGATGTGTTCCTTTGCGATGCAGGTGCAAAATGTCTGGGACTGGATCAGGGGGCCCACGGCAGTGCCGCCGTTACTGGATTCGGCATTGTAAAAAACCATACAGAATTGACAGTTTATGGCCTTTCTGAAGAAGTTGGCAAAATCAAAGTCAATGGTACCACTTCTCTGAAAATCGGTGACAAAATCCAGATCATTCCCAACCATTCCTGTTCTTCCGCTAACCTTACCAGCTGGCTGGTAGGTGTCAGAAATGATATGGTAACCGAACAGATTCCTGTGGATGTACGCGGAAATACAAAACAGAAAAAATAACAGCAAAAAAGAGAATCGCTCTAAGGCTATTTCATCAGAAAACAAATATGGCTGGAATCCTTACCATACAAAGGGTTCCAGCCATATTATTTTCTTTAGAATATCAAAGCAAAAGTGCTTTCCTTTTTGATTTCGGAACACATCCTTACAACCGCTGTTCCTTTCTCATTCTGTTTTCATAAGTGGCAATATGAGAAAAACCAAGTTCTCTCAGCATTTGATAGGTTTTTTCAATACCAAAAGCCAAGTCAGAAGCACGATGGGCATCAGAACCAACGGTCAATAAGTTGCCGCCGCATTCACGATACCATTTCAGCACTTGCGGTGTGGGCAACGTTTCTCCTGTACCTTTATACAAGCCCGATGTGTTGACCTCTATGCCTTTTTCCCGCTCCATTAATATGGAAAACAATTCCTTATACTGCTTTTCAAAAGGTCTTAAATCCACCTGTTTTTCCAACTGACGATACAAATAACGCTGTGGCAATGTGATATGCCCCAATACGTCAAAATCGTAGTCTTTCGCCAGTGTAATCTCTGCATCCAAAAAACGACCATAAAGTTCTTCCAAATCCACAGAGGCATAATCCAGTCGATCCAATTCCAAATCTTTTTCCAGATTATGAATGGAGCCAATGATAAAATCAAAAGAATAATTTTCCATCAACCGACGATATTCTTTCGGATTTGCTTGGGGCTGGCCCAATTCAATGCCATTGCGAATCACCAACTGACCAGCATATTTTTGCTGCGCAGTCTGCATGGCTGTCTGCCGTTTCTCCAAATCTATTTCATCTTCAAACACACCATGGGTCAAAAAATCCGCATGGTCTGTAATGGCCAACTCCCGCAATCCCAATTGAATGGCTTTTTCACACATACGTTCCAATGATTCCTCACTGTCACAGGAAAATCCCGTATGGGTATGGTAATCAAATAAAAACACCTGAACACCTCCAAATTTCTTCTATGGGCATTATACCCTACCATTTGGATACTGGCAATAGACTTAGCTCTTTCTGTTTTTCCGGCAAATATAAAAACAGCGGCAGTTGCCTGCCGCTGTCTGAGTCATATGAACTTAATGGATATCTACCCAAGATTCATAGCTGTTCTGATCTGCTCTTGTATAGTCATGACCATTTGCCGCTTCCATCATGGAACCATATGCCCAATGACCAAAGCTCAGATCACTGAATGTACGCAGTTCTTTCAGATGTTCCATCATAAAGGACATATCTGCCGCACGGTTTTCCATACGATTGATAACACTTGTCACTTCCGCACGAGTGATGTAACGGTCGGGGCCAAATGTGCCGTCAGGATAACCGCTGATCCAGCCATTCTGTGTTGCGCCTGCAATAGCACCATAATACCACATGTTCTGAGGTACATCAGGGAAACTGCAAGCTGTGCCTTTGCCAGCATTTGCAAAATTCATTGCCATGGTAACAAATTCTGCACGAGTAATGGGTGCATTGGGTTTGAATGTACCATCGGGATAGCCGCTGATAACGCCCTTGCCTGCCAAAGTCATAACAGCTTTTGCATACCACTGGTTTGCAGGAACGTCTGTAAACGCTTTTGCATCACCGTTTTTATCTGCCAGCAGGTTATAGAACATAGTCGCTGCTTCTGCACGGGTGATTGTCTTGTTAGGGCCAACAGTGCCATCGGGATAGCCGCTGATGTACGCGCTGTGGCTTTCTGTTTCTGCATCTTTCCATACAGCATAGAGATCTACGCTGCTGCCAGGCATACGGAAAGTATCACCAACTTTGTAATCTACTTTGCCGTCTTCATCCAAACTCCAGCCTGCCAGTACTTTGCCAACAGGTGCAGTAAATACGTTACCTTTTACGGTAACGGTTTCACCGGGGATGAATTTGCCGTCTTTCACAGTATCGTCATCGTTGTGATAACGAACGTAGTAGGTATTGGAAGTGTGGCTGCCACCGGAAGATCCACCATCAGATGCTTTGCCGTCCCAAACTAAAGCAAAGGGACTGAAGCCGCCGGAACCAATCTTAAATTCAATATGATCGTCCAGTTTTGTGAATTTCACAGGACTTACTTTGCAGCTTGCAATATCGCCAGCTACTTCATTGTTAGACATATCACGATGAAGATCTTCAAAATGCAGAAGTTCAAATTCTGTTGTCTTATCTGTGCCTTCCGGATAAGGCCAGTAAACAGTTACATCTTTGGATGCTTTCACCCATGTATTCCGTTATGTCTTTCTACCAAATCCAGATATTTCAGATCAAATGCACATTCATTATAAGAATTCTTCAATTCTGTTTTTGCACGATCTTTCAAAAGTTCTGTGCGATTGTTTTCGGATGCTGTATTTTCGATAATATTATCGAACAGCAGCGCAATTCCATCCTTGCTTGCAAATACATCACCTGCATTAATGGTAAATGTTGTGTTGCTATCTGCTTTCAATGCAGGTGCTCCAACTTGCAGAGTAGGATTTGCGGAAACATCAGCATATTTCACCTGATTTGTAGTACCGCGAACTTCCAGAGTTGCATCCTGTCCAATAATAGGATATTTATCATTGCCTACTTTTGCAACTACTGTACCAACGGCACCTTTATAGATTGCCATGTGCAGCTTCTGATTCAGCGCATCGCCTACTTTAAATTCATCGCTGACAACCTTTGTGCCGTCGTCTTTTGTAAATTCTACACGAACAGGTTCCTGATTAATGCAAGATTCTAATTTATAAACCCGTGTAGATTCACCATCATAAGGAACTGCTTGCCATGTTTTTCCTGATGTTTCTTCTACAAACCGGATTTCATTTATGTTAATTCCATCAGGCAATTCGAAAATGAAACCAGGTTCCGGCAAAGAACTACTTGATTCAACTTGACCGTTTTCATCATTTACAACGTGGTCGAAGCCCTGTTCACCGCCCATGTAAACAATCATATCTGCCAATTTCACTGTTACACAGGATTCTTTTGCTACCAATTGGGTCTGAACTGCATTGGCAGGTACAAATACAACCTCTGGAGAAACATCTTGTCTTTCAAATTCCCCATTGAAATCGCCACTTGCTGTTACAACTGCATTTTCACCTAATTCACTGGCATCTGCTGCAAACTTCAATGTTACATTTTTGCTTGCTGCGCTCTGCCAATTTTCTTTCATTGAACAAGTTACAGTCAATGTATCTCCAGTATATGTAGCATTAAACTTATCAAACATGTCACTGATGTATGTGATCTGTCTAGGATCAATATTTACATTTTTATCGAACCGCACATTCATTGTAATGTTTTCCAGATTTTCACCAGCTGCCAATCTGTTTGCCAGATTTTCACTCATTTCATAAGTTACGGTATAGTCAATTACAGCACCATCTTCCATTGTTACTGCATTGGGTGCAGTAATATTCATTGTGCCGTAATCTTTGGTAGGCTGTACCAATGCTACCGCATAGCCTGTTGCATTTGGTGCAGGGAAAGCAATATTCAGACCATTAGCTTTTTCTGTTACGTTATAGAAAACAACAGAAGCATCTGTAAGTGCATTGCCTGTTTCATCTGTTGCCACAACTGCCGCATAAACCGGCATGGAATCTACAATTCCCGAAGGTTTGCTCATAAGCAGTTCCACTGAACCACTTGCATCCTGACACCACAAAGAAGCTAATTCTGTACTACTCCATCCATTGATATCAGAAGCATCCAGCAGAGTCTGGATGACTTTAGAGCTTGCATTACCAAACTTGACATCGATATCAGCAGGGTTTTTCAGTACAACATTGTATTTTTCCAGATAGATGTCTGGGTTGCCAATTTTCATGCTGTCACTGATGGACATGTTGCGGTCGATGTGACTAAAACTTTGTTTATTATACTCAGTTTCATTATTAGTACCAACAGCAATATCATTGGAAGTACCATCTTTTGCCGTAAAAGTAAAATTATCTTCGTCTATCTCAATGGTTGCGTTCATGTAGTTATTTTGAATAGTACCCCCACGCAACTCAACTCTAGGAATTTCTGCATCAGTCCAACCTTTAGTAGAAGTAAATACAACGCCGCCGCCAATGCCTGACGTACTGTTATTTTCAATTATACCATTATTCATAACAAAGATGCCACCAGTACTTACACTAACACCGCTACCGCCATTATTAGAAATGCTACCGCCTTCCATTGTCAAAGTGCCGCGGGCAACATTGATGCCTCCATCAAGATTATACTCAACTTTAGCATTTTTGTGCATTGTGATAGAATGGCCTCCATAGTTAGCGTAAATACCTTGGGTATTGTGATGTACATTCCCATCCATATCAATATGAATTCCAGTACCTTGAATATATAATACACCGTTTGCTGTTGTATTATGATGAATATTGGCATTAGAACCAATTTCAAGTTCTAAATCATTGCTATTTGGCAAACGAATCGCTGCCCAACCATGTACGTTTGTAATCTCCCCATCAACACTTAAGTCAAAATTATCACGATATGTTTCATCGTTTTTGGCTGCTTCAGCGTTACCAAAAGCAATAATACCTGCACCATCAATATCAGAAATAACAGCACCATTCCACATTTTAAAATCAACATTATGATCCATTATGGTAACAGCTCCGTGATAGTTAACCTCTGCAGTTCTAATACTATTAATCGCAGCATGTTCGCCCAGGACTAAACTTCTTATTTTTTTCATCCGGGTTCGCTGAATCGTATGGATTTCTCATATAAACTGCTCGACCTTCTGTGCTGTTCCACATATCCTTATCGCCAGCAATATTTGAGATAATACCGTCAACAGTAACATCACTACCTTCCGCATAGATGGCACGACCATACAAATGTTCGATACAAGATTTTTGTTCCATTGTTATATGGGTTCCTTGTACCCAAACTGCACCTGCAGGACCAAAACTGCCAATTTTGCCTTTTTCTCTGTCGGTAACAACTTCATCGTAGATTATGGAATCTCCTTTCATAGTCAATGTTGCACCACCTGTGACACGAACAGCAGACATACCTCCAAAGTCTTTCAAAACAGCACCTTTGCCAAGAACAATCTCCGCATTAGGCTGTTCTACATTTGTACCATAAGCCGCTACAATGGCATCCTGAACGATGTTTGTATTCGGAACCTCTATTTCTTTATTTATCCCTTGTTCTTTATAGCTCAGCGTAGTCTTTCCAGACCAATCTGTCGATGGCTGTGCAAAATATTCACCACATTTTTTTCCTGCATCATCTAAAATGATATTTTCTAAAGTTAAAGACGCACTACTCGTTCCAGCTGGTACTGTAACTTCAATCATGGCAGGATTATACCACCCTCTGCCATCATTTTTAGTACCCATACTTTCACCACGTGTTAAAGTAACCCGATTGCTTTCTTCAGACTGAATCTTAATACTTTTGCCTTCTACAGTAATAGGCTCTTCAATTGTCATATCCTCCAACACAACAATTGTAGTTCTATCTGCTGCTTCTTTTACTGCTTTTGCTAAAGAAGTATACGGATTTTCCTTACTGCCAATATTCCCAGAAGTGCCCGCAGTATTGGCAACATAAATCGTTCCCGCTGCAAGTGGTGCCTTTACTAGCATTTCTTCTACTTCACATTCACCCTCATGATCGGAAGGCAGAATACAGCCATCTACATGTACTCTTGCCGGCTGTTGTTCTGTATTTTCTGCAGATTCTGTCATGCAGTCACCTTCATGATCGGGAGCCAGTTTACAACCTTCTTCATGTACTCTTTCTGTCGGTTCTTCTGTATTTTCCACTGGTTCTGTCACACAATCTCCTTCATGGTCAGAAGGCAGTGTGCAGCCATTTTCATGTACTCTTGCCGATACTTCTTCTGTAATCGCATTTTCTGACGTTTCATTTCCTTCTGTTTCTGCTGCATATACCACTTAGCAGCTGGATCTATATTAAATAAGTGGACACGATTTATAAACAGATGTACCATAATACTAGACACCAAAAGGAGGTATCTTTAT
>PPYE01320036.1_pt1 | contig 63573 bp, 46 predicted proteins | sample 1559881 | NCBI WGS metagenome assembly PPYE01 (sample SAMN08240022, study PRJNA423297) | Human gut metagenome, whole genome shotgun sequencing project. | reverse complement strand
AATGTAGCAATATTTACTTTATGTCCCAACCTTTTAAAAGGATTACCGTCCGGATTACCGGCAAATGCCTGCGAACCTATAAACAGGCTTAAAAAAATAAGTAGAATTAATTTTCTCATAACGTCTTTTTAAAATGTTTTGTAATTATGCTTTCAATAAAATATGATCATTAACGTATCTCTTTTCTGATAGCGGAAGCAGGATTGCCGGCCGCTTTCTGTTTTTCACTGTTTACATGGTCAAACCACTTTGCATATATCTCCGGCGGAGTCTCTTCATATCCCAGATCATCGGTCTTACGGTAAAGTGCCTGCATTTTCTCAAAATGGCGGTAACCTTCGGGTGAAATCTTTTTTAAGATTTCGGGATTGCGTGCCTCCAGTAGACTGGCAATTTCCAGTGTGAGTTTGGTCTGGTAATGGGATTCCAGCAGTAGGGCATCCACACATTTGGGGTCGTACTCAAGGGCAAGCTGTGTACAGCGGGTAATAAACGGATCATAGCCATGCTTGAGCAGGTAGTATCTTCCAAGTTGTACCAGCATCGAGGCGATAACTTCTTTTTTACCCAGCGGGTTTAAATAAATGCCGCTGCGTATGGCCTCGGTTTTGATATAACTGTGGTTCATATAGTGGTAGTCACTTAAGATATAACGGCAGGTAAGTTCCAGGTTGTACCATACACCTTTTTCATCTTTGATCCTGATAAAAGAATGGCGTGGAGCATAAGAGAGGTAAGCTTCCGTTTCCATTTCTTCGGCAATGAGCAGGTAGAGTAGCGGCATAGAGTAACACTGCCCGGAGTTGGTAGCGAGAAGGGTGGAAACAAAATGGCTTGTAAAGTTGTCCAAACTCATGTAATCATCCAGGTTGTAATTTATGGGATAATGAGTAATTCTCTTTTCCGTGCCGGGTTGACGGATAGATAGTGTGTCGGTAAGCAGGCTGTAAATTACCATATTCTTAGCCAGGTTGTCTTTGCCGTCAAACTTTAATTCCTGCATTCTCCACCGGCATAGTTTGGCTCTTTCATTGATAGCACCTTTGAAATCTTTATAATCCATCGTGCCGCCATAGAAGGCGTTTTCGACCATAAAGACGGCTTTGGCTAAATCCAAAGGAATGGAGTCTGAAAGCATTCGGGAAATCTGCTGATAGGTATCCCGGAAATATTCCGTGCCGGGTTCATGTTCAAAAGAGGGAAACTCACGGGTAATTAGATCTTGTGCCTTTTTTCTTCTTGCATAGAATGCAGATGCTTCTTCCAGTTCGTCATTGAAAAGGGAACTGTTTCTCCTGTTTACTTCCCTTACATCTTGTGTGTAAGAGTTGTTTGATGGCAGGCCGGGAATATTTGGGGAAGCAGTAGTAGGGGCGGAAGCATTGTTATTGATAATATTGGAATAATTTCCAAGTGAGCCTGGGCTGGGAGTCTTTACATAGGGTAGTTGTGCCAGACAAATATCGTAGCAAAGCAAAAAGATTAACAAATGGATACTCCTCTTCATGCGGGTTTTTAGTTTAGATATCTCGCAATATTAAGGTTTGTTTTTGTAAAGAGCAAATGAAATAGAGTTTTTTTTATCAGGAAAATAAAAAACTTAGTCTATTCTTTATAGAAGGTATATGTATTGTTTGTGCCTGTTTTACAGTTAAGACTATATGGAGATATTATAGTATGAAGATTTAAAACCGATCTTGAACATCATAAAAAAATGAATGAAAATTAAGCGAGAATAATTGTTTATTTATTGTTGGCTGAAAATAAAAAAGACATAACATAGAGAGAAGTTAGGTAAAATCATTAACCAAATGTGATGTTTTCTTCTTTCTATGTTGTGCCTTTATCAGTAAATTTGGAATTGAGTCGGGGGAGCGCTATCCGATATTTATTTATTACTTAATCTAAATCCCAAACGAAAACACATGAATCCCGTCATACACAGCACTGATAATTCCCAATACCAATACCCCGATCATACACATTACCAAACTTATTCTTGTGTAATTATCACTTTTGATAGTAGCAATAGGGTTCTCATTTTTATTGATAAACATCGCCTTGATAACTTTGAGGTAATAATAAAGGGAGATCACTGTATTTACCAATGCTATAAACACCAATAGGTGAAATCCTTCTTTAAACGCTGCCATGAAAATAAAAAACTTACTGAAAAATCCGGCAAAAGGAGGAATACCGGCCAGTGAGAATAATGCCAGCATCATGATAACGCTAAGTTTCGGGTTGGTCTGGTATAATCCGTTGTAATCATCAATGTCCATTTTCCCGCGTGTATTCTGTTCAATGACAGAAATAACCCCGAAGGCAGCCAGGTTGGCCACCAGATATACAAGTATATAGTATACAAGTGAACTCATCCCCATAGCACTGCCGCTAATCACTGCCAGCATTATATAACCGGCTTGTGATATACTGGAGAATGCAAGGAAACGCTTCATATTGTTCTGGCGCAATGCAAACAGGTTGCCGATTGTGATGGAAGCGATAATCACCCAGAACAACATTTCCTGCCACTGCTCAATCATCGGTGCAAATACTTTAATAAATATAGTCATTACTGCAAATACTGCTGCTCCTTTTGATATCACTGACAGGTAAGAGGTGACATTTGTCGGTGCTCCCTGATATACGTCTGCTGTCCAGAGGTGAAAAGGTACCAATGAAATTTTAAAGCCCATACCTGAGAAGAAAAACACCATAGCCATGATCTGTAAAGGAGTTCCCGTGATACCCGCTACCATATCGTCAAAATAAAGTGTGCCTACCGTCCCATATAGGAGTGAAAGACCGTAAAGCATCAGGCCGGAAGAGAACAGAGCAGTCAGTATGTATTTAGCTCCTGCTTCTGCCGAATGACCTTTGTATTTATCAAATGCAACAAGACAGGCCATAGGAACAGAAGCGAGTTCCAATCCGATGAAGAACATCAGGAAATTGCCGGCGCTGATCATAAAGAACATCCCGACAAGAGTGGACAATGTCAGCATATAAAATTCTCCTTGCTTAAACTTTGTATCTTTACGGCGCAGCCAGTTGTCTGATTGCATAAACACGATCAGTGTACCTACCGAAAGGATCGTCTTCATGATGTCCATAATGGGAAGATGTTGATACATCCCACCGAAAAGCTCTTTCGGTTCGGCAGAAGGTATGATATTGAGTAAAATATGAATACCCATCAATACGCATGTAAGCGGCTGGAAATAGTTGCGTGCTTTTTCTCCGGCAAAGAGATCGAAAATGAATACGATGAGAAGTACTGTTATCAACGAAACTTCCGGACGCATCTCAAAAAATTGTAAGTAGTTCATAAACTAAAAGTAGTTAAGTAGTTAAAAGGTAGTCAAGTAGTTAAGTAGTTAAAGTAGTCAACTAAATATATCAGGAGACCACGTTAACTACCTGATTACTTCACTACTATAAGTTTTACGCTTTCATGTATCATATCACTCATCCATAAAGGAGCTACACCCAGTCCGACAACACAGGCAATCAGTACAATAACTGCAACTCTTTCATCCCACGTAGGATCCGTTAATTGGAGATATTCCTGCTTTTGTACTTTACCATACAGTATTTTTCCTACAACTCTTAATATGTATACCGCAGTGATTACAATAGAGGTACAAGCAATGATTGTAACTGTACGATGGAAAGTATCATCATTCAGGAATGCACCGTTGAATATTGTCATCTCAGCAACAAATCCACTTAAACCCGGTAGGCCAAGATTGGCAAGACCTGCAATTACATAGCCTACAGCCAGGAAAGGCATTACTTTCATCAAACCACCCAACTCGCGGATATCCCGCGTGTGTGTCCGGCCGTATATCATACCGATCAGTGCAAAAAATAGCGCGGTCATTAGTCCATGACTCAGCATTTGCAACACAGCTCCTGTGCTTGCAGTACTATTCATCATCAATATGGCAAAAAGTACCAATCCGCAGTGAGAAACAGAGGAATAAGCATTGATATATTTCAAATCTTTCTGTACACAAGCTGAGAAAGCACCATATACCACACTGATAGTAGTAAGTATGATAAATATCCAACTTAGTTCCCGCGCTGCATCCGGCATCAGGTACATGGCAACACGGAAGCAACCATATCCTCCCAGTTTCATTAATACTCCGGCATGGAGCATCGAAACAGCAGTAGGCGCACTGGCATGTCCATCAGGACTCCATGTGTGGAAAGGAAATAGAGCTCCGAGGATACCGAATCCCAGAAATGTTAACGGAAACCAGATACATTGTTGTGAGAATGGTATGTTGTTAAGTTCTGCAATCTCAAGTATATTCATAGTGCTAGCTCCACTGCCGAAATATATTCCGAGAATACCAATAAGCAGGAAGGCAGAGCCGGCCATCAGCATCAGGGTAAGTTTCATTGCTGAGTATTCTTTCCGGCCGCTTCCCCATACTCCGATTAAAAGATACATAGGGATAAGTGCCACCTCATAAAAGAGGAACATGGTGAAAAGGTCTAGTGAAATAAAGAACCCGAATACTCCTACACTCAACAGGCAGAACCACAGGAAATATTCTTTAGTTAAGGGTTGTAATCTCCATGAAGCAAACGTACCGGTAAATACGATAATAGCCGAAAGCAACAGCATAGCAACAGATATGCCATCTACACCGATTGCATAATGTATATTGAGTGGTGCATACCATACATAACTGGCAGTAAACAACATTTCGTCTGTATTTCCTGCCGCTCTTTCACCCAGGTAAAGAAATGTCAGTATAACAGATAAAATAACCAAGGCAGATGAGCCTGCCACCATCACTCCCCGTATTTGTTTAATATCCCGTGCAAGCCACAGGGCCAGCATCATCAACAGGGGGATAAGTGGAAAGAGGGATAATATATTCATTTTATAAATTGAGAATTGAGAATTATAAATTGAGAATTAAATAGTAAAAGTCCGGTTGCCCCATTAGCGCTGTGCGTAATGTTCAACTTTCAGCTTTCAATTTTTAAGTCGATAAAATTATCACAATAAGCAGAAGTGCACCACCCAGGAATACCATACTGTATTGTTGAATATTGCCGCTTTGCAAACCACGTATTTCATCACTTACAGCATCCGTTGCCCATGCGAGGAAATTCATAAAACCGTCTACTACATGTTTATCAAACCAGGCAATCGGCGCAGAAATGCATCCGAAGATTATTTTATGGGTGATAAACTGATAGATATTATCAATATAGAAACGATTGTATACTGCCTTCCATACGTTTCCGGTTCCTTTGAAAGGAGCCTTTAACTTACGGACTCCCGTAGGAGAATATTTACGATACACCCATGTTGCAACAGCGATAGCAATAACAGCGATGCAGATACTTGTTATGGCAACTTGTGAGTTCAGGTGAATGGTATAGGCTTGTCCATTACTGCTGATGAAATTTCCAAAAGGTATGAATCCGGCAACGCAGGTTACTGCGGCAAGAAGTATTAATGGAATTGTCATCGTTAGCGGCGCTTCATGTGGTGTATGATGCCCATCCGAATGTACATTCTGTTTGGGATTTCCCCAGAATATACCAAAATAAAGACGGAACATGTAAAAGGCTGTTAACCCTGCAATAATGCTCATAGTCCATCCCATTACCGGGCTGAACTCAAAAGCAGCGGTTAATATCTCATCTTTGGAGAAGAATCCTGATAAAGGAGGTATACCGGATATGGCAAGACAAGCGATCAGGAATGTAATATGGGTTATAGGCATGTGTTTGCGTAATCCACCCATATCTCTCATCTCATTGCTATGAACAGCATGGATAATTGCCCCGGCTCCGAGAAATAACAAAGCTTTAAACATGGCGTGTGTAAACAAATGAAACATGGATGCCATATAGCCCAAACCTCCTTCGTGTGGATCGGCAGAAGTGCAAACTCCTAAAGCCACCATCATAAAACCGATCTGGGAAATGGTAGAAAATGCCAGTACACGCTTGATATCAGTTTGTACACAAGCTACCACGGCAGCATATAAAGCTGTAAATGCCCCGATATACCCTATCCAGTGCAACACTTCGGGAGCATATCCGATATATAGCGGGAACATTCTTGCTACCAGGTAAACTCCGGCCACTACCATGGTTGCTGCATGTATCAGCGCACTGACGGGTGTGGGCCCTTCCATAGCATCGGGTAGCCAGATATGCAGAGGAAACATCGCACTCTTACCGGCTCCACCGATAAACATTAGTCCAAGTGCCAGAGGTATCATTGTACCGGCAGCTGCCAGCATTTGTATCTGTGGTGTGAAAGAAAATGTACCTGCATAGTATCCGTAAAAGAGGATACCTATTAAGAAACCGAGATCGGCAAAGCGGGTAACGATAAAAGCTTTTTTGCTCGCGGCAACAGCCTCGGGTCTGGTGTAATAAAAACCAATGAGTAAATAGGAACTTACTCCTACCAATTCCCAGAACAAATACATCTGGAAAATATTTGTTGCTACAACCAGACCGAGCATAGACATGGTGAAAAGAGAAAGGAACGCATAATAACGTTGAAATCCTTTTTCCCCTTTCATATAAGCGAAAGAATATATATGCACCATCAACGATACGGTAGAAATGACGATTAGCATCATTACGGATATCGGGTCGAGCAATATCCCCATATCAATATGTAGTGTTTCGGTAAAAGGCAGCCATACGGCATTGTATGGTATTAAAGTTGGAAAAGTTCCGTCAGCTCCACGTCCGCCTCCGAAATAAACGATGGCCGTATAATAGGATAGGATGGCAACAACACCAAGTGTAACTGTTCCTATTGCAGCTGCAACCTGCGGCTTCATCCTCATTCCTGCCAGTCCTAAAATAAGGAAGCTGATCAGCGGGAGAACTAGTATTAAAATTACATATTCCATGTTATTTATATTTACGATTTACTTATTTACGATCGACTTACTTATTTACCATTTACAGATTTACTATTTACTATTTATAAAGAAGTGATTTTGAAAACTAATCCAAATCGTAAATGGTAAATTAGTAAATGGTAAGTCTTCTCAGTTTTTCATCTCATTCATATTCTTCACCTGAATATTCCGTATATTCCGGTATATATTAATGATGATGGCAATAGCTACAGCTGTTTCTGCGGCAGATATCCCGATGGCGAACATGGCAAAGAAGAAACCTTCCAGCTGTTCGGGAAAAAGAAACCGGTTGAAGACAGCAAAATTGATATCTACAGAGTTGAGTACCAACTCCACCGATATAAGTATAGCCAGCAGATTACGCCGGGTAAAGAATCCGTAAATACCGGTAAACATCATGATGGTCGAAACCACCAGATAATATTCCATGTGTATCATATCAAATCATTATATTTATTTACCATTTACAGATTTACAATTTACTATTTATAAAGAAGTGATTTTGAAAGCTAATCCAAATCGTAAATGGTAAATCCGTAAATCGTAAATAGTTTCATCTTTTACGTGCTATTAATATTCCCCCCACAATACAAGCCAGCAGCAGGAGACTGATTATTTCAAAAGGCAATAGGTATTGATATTTATCCGAACCTACCAATGCATGACCGATAATCCGTACATCCAATTCGCCGTGTTCAAAATGTGACGGTAGGAATTTATTTTTCAGAGTGATAAATAAACAAATACCTAATCCGGCTATTGTTGTAATGAGACCGGCTACCATCTTTGAGTTTTTCAACTTCTCAGCTTTGTCAGCCATTGTCTGGCTGGAAGTCAGTAGGATGGAGAAAACGTACAGTACGGTAATACCTCCCGCATATATCATAAGCTGTACAGCACCCAGAAAAGAATAATTCAACTGGAAGTAAATACCTGCCGTACCAAAAAGCACAAACAGCAGATAAGTTGCCGAACGGAGTATCCTCGATGTTGTCACTGTCAGAATAGAACAGACGGTGATAAACAAACCCAGAACGAGGAATACTATTAAATCAAGTGTTATTTCCATATTGTGTTGTTTATTTCTTATTTAACGTTATCACCAGTTTGTCTTTTTCATAAACTGCGTGTTCGAACTTCTGGTCGAAGGTTATCGCATCATACGGACAAGCCGTTACGCAAAGCTGGCAAAACATACATGATCCCAGGTTATACTCATACTTTACAAGTACTTTTTTCTTTTTGCCTTCTTCGTTTGTGATGCTTTCGCTTATTACATTTATTGTGTCATTCGGGCAGGCTATCTGGCAAAGTCCGCATGCAATACATTTATTCCTTCCCTGTTCATCATGAGGCATACAAAGCGTTCCCCTGAAACGGTCGAACATAACCAATGTACCCCGGTTCTCCGGATAGCGTTCGGTCACTTTTTTGGTGAAGAACTCAGTGATGGTTACCTTCATTCCGGTCATCAGTGATCCTATGCCGTGTACAATACCTCCCAGGTATGATCTTTTGTTGCCTTCTATATTTTCATTGTTCATAATTGATTCCTCCGTACATTAAAAGTGCAACTTAAACACTACAATAATTACCATCAGCAGAAGATTGGCCAAACCTATCGGTACAAGATATTTCCATTCCAGGGTCAATATCTGGTCGATACGCAAACGTGGGAATGTCCATTTGATCCACATTAGCAGGAATACGACGAAGAAAGCTTTTCCGAAAAACCATACGAATCCCGGAATGTAATCCATAGCATTGTTAAAACCGTCCAATCCCGGTATATGCAATGGCATCCATCCTCCGAGGAATATGGTACTTGCTACACCGGCAATGATGAACAGGTTTACGAATTCTGCAACATAAAACAGACCGAAGTGCATACCTGAATATTCGGTATGATATCCGGCGGTTAATTCGGATTCGGCTTCCGGTAAGTCAAACGGGCCGCGGTTTACCTCTGCATTCCCTGCAATCAGGTAGATCACAAAAGCAATCAATGCAGGGATATGGCCTTTAAATATGAACCATCCGTCAGCCTGACGCTCAACAATTTCACTCAATTGCATGGTATCTGTCAGAACAACAATGGTAAGGATACTCAAACCTACAGAAAGTTCGTAACTGATCATTTGTGCACCACTACGCATGGCACCAATAAGGGAGTATTTATTATTACTACTCCAGCCTGCCAACAAAATACCGACAATACCAATGGATGAGGCAGCTAACAGAAAGAAGATACCGACATTAAAATCCAGCACTTCCATTCCTTTATTAATAGGCAGGCAACTGAATGAAAGGATGGAGGCCAAAATCACAATATAGGGTGCCAGATTATACAAAAACTTATCAGAATGTTTTATAACAATGATTTCCTTAATAAGCATTTTAAATACATCGGCAAATACCTGTAATGTACCTCCCGGGCCTACGCGGTTTGGGCCTAACCTGCATTGAAAGGCGGCACAAACTTTACGTTCCATAAATATCATGATAATAGCAAGAACGGCATAAGCCAACATGATACACACCCCGACTACTACACATTCTATAAATATTGCCAATTCTACAGGCATGGCAGATGTAAGCATTTGGTGTATCCAGTTTGTAACTATACTAAAGTCAAACATTTTTTTATTTACGATTTACTTATTTACGATTGAAATTTGATTATCTGATAATTTACCGATTTACCATTTACTATTTAATGCTAAGGAATAATTAATTTTAAAACTAACCCTAATCGTAAATCGTAAATCCGTAAATCATAAATATCCTCATTTATCAATATCCGGTACCACATAATCCAGCGTACCACCTACTGCGATCAAATCCGCGATCTTTGCGCCTCTTGTTATTGTATCCAGACAGGAAACAAGGGGAAGACCGGTACTTCGGAATTTCATTCGGTAGGGATATTTATCTCCACGGCTTTCAATGTATACTCCAAACTCTCCACGACTTGCTTCAACAGCAGAGTAGTAGCTACCTTCGGGAATACGGATAACCGGTTTCATCTTCAACTGATAATCTCCTTCCGGAATATTGTCAATTAATTGCTCGATGATATTCATGCTTTCTACAATCTCATCCATACGTACCATGTAACGGGCAAAGCAGTCACCTTCCGTATAGACAATTTCTTTAAAGTTGACTTTATCATATACACCGTAGGGAATACGTTTGCGTACATCACAAGCCCAACCGGAAGCACGTCCTGTAGCACCGGTAGTACCAAAAGAGATTGCATCTTCGCGTGAAAGAACACCGGTTCCTTTCAATCGTTGTTGCATAATTATGTTTCCTGTAAAGACGTCGTGATATTCTTTGAGTTTAGGACGCAAATAAGTAATGAAGTCTTTAACACGCTTTACAAAGTTAGGATGAATATCTGCCTGTACACCTCCTATCGTATTGTAATGAAGAATAAGACGTCCACCTGTAGTTTCTTCCAGAATGTCCAGGATGTATTCACGGTCACGAAATCCGTAAAAGAATGCTGTCAAAGCTCCTAAGTCCATACACAAGGTCGAAAAGAAAAGAAGATGTGAGTCGATCCTTTGCAATTCATCCATGATAGTACGGATATATTTTACGCGGTCGGAAACTTCCACACCGAGCCCTTTTTCAATACACATACAAAGTGCATGACGGTTTTGCATAGCGCCAAGATAATCCAGACGGTCAGTCAGTGCCAGTGTTTGAGGGTAGGTGAGGCTTTCGCACATCTTTTCTATACCACGATGGATATAGCCGCAATGTACATCAAGCTTTTTAATGATCTCACCCTCCAATGATACACGGAATCTTAAAACCCCGTGGGTAGCAGGATGTTGAGGACCTACGTTAATAACGTATTCCTGATCATCAAATAATATCTTTTCGGTTTCTTCAATACTACCGTCAGAGTTTAATTGCAGGGTGGGAGTAGTGTCTACCGCAACTTCGTTACACATGCGGAGCGGATTTATCTCTTCACTTTCATCGTAGTCTTTCAGAAAAGGATGTCCTACCCAGTCTTCACGTAAGAAAAGGCGACGCATGTCGGGGTGGTTGATGAAGTATAAGCCAAAGAAATCATAAGCTTCACGTTCATTTAATTCTGCAGCTTTCCATATATCACTGACTGTAGGTAGTGCGGGTTCTTTACGATCTTCTGTGACGGTGCGAACTACCAATTGATGACCAAATTCAGTTGACTCCAAATGATAAATTACTCCTAAACCTTCTTCTCCCCAATCCATACCGGTAAGGCTACGCAGGAAATCGAAGCATAACTCTTTGTCTTCTTTGAGGCTTTTCATAAAATCATGAAGAGCTTCGGGGTGAATAGTTACCGTAAGATCTCCAGATTCATTGAATACAGCATCCGGAGCTAATCGTGTTATTTTATCTTTGATATTCATATTCAATTACCTTTTATTCTTCATGTTTTAGTTGATCATCGGTGCTCACTATCAATCCATCCTGCCATTCATTAGCTTCCGCATCCTTCATATATTGATCATATTCTTTTTTGCCAACCTGTTTGTTGACTCCACCGAAGAACTTTTCGAGTTTCACCTTACGCTGTAACTGCATCAGACCGTATAGCATAGCTTCCGGGCGGGGCGGACAACCCGGGATATAGACATCTACCGGGAGAATTTTATCTACTCCATTTACTACATGGTAAGATTTCTTGAAAGGACCTCCGGAGACGGCGCAAGCTCCTGTTGCTATTACATATTTAGGGTCTGCCATTTGATCATACAAACGTTTCAATACAGGAGCCATTTTATTAGTAATTGTTCCGGCAACCATAATAAAATCTGCCTGACGGGGGCTGGCGCGTGTTACTTCAAACCCGAAGCGGGCAAAGTCATACCTTGCAGCTCCCACTGCCATGAATTCGATCCCGCAACAACTTGTTGCGAAAGTAAGTGGCCAGAGCGAATTACTTCGACCCCAGTCAATAAGTTCGTCCAGGGAGCCGACAATGATATTGGTACCGCCAGCTCTGAGTTCCTGGACCATTCTTTCCAGATAGTCGTTATTATTGAAGTCCTCATATTGCATGGACTTGATTTTCGGCTTTTTTTTCATTTCCATTCCAACGCTCCTTTCTTCCAGGCATAAGCTAGCCCAAGAACCAGTATAAGCAAGAAAAATAATACAGTGATGAGTCCGTATACTCCCAAATCCTGTACTACAACAGCCCATGGGAAAAGAAATACGGTTTCTACATCAAACATAAGAAACAGGATGGCGAAAAGGTAATAACCAACTTTGAATTGCATCCATGATTTTCCCCGTGTCGGAATTCCACATTCGTAAGCTTCTCCTTTTTGAGGGTTGAAGGAACGGGGAGAGATGAGACGTGCAATACCTAATGCTACAGCCACTAAAGCAATAGCCGTCAGGATTACGACAATTAATAGTGTAAAATACATAACCTAAATGTGTTTAGATTAAGAAATATGAATAATATTTGATAGACAAAAAGAATATGTTTCCTGATAAATATTATCAGAAGACATTAAAAAATGCTAATAAATTTTAGTCTAAATAACAATCCTTTCCAGAGTGAATATATAATAGCTCACCGGGTCAGGATAGAAAAGTGTGTGGTGTGGATATGTTTTTTTCTGTTTCGCCTGTAATATACTTTTATATTCTTTAGAGTCTACCAGTTTCCTGATCATACTCTTAAAGTTTTTTGATTTGGTATCACAAGAAACAGCATTTGCCGAAACAGTTGAATAAAGATCATAGAGGAATTGAACTCTTTCTTTACATGCCTCTTTTTGTATAACCGAAGTGTGACCCACCCTACGATGTATACATATAGGATTTTCAGCACAAAGACTGGTAGTGCTAAATATAACCCATACTAAAAAAAGCAGACAATATTTGAAGAATGGTTTCATCCTTTAATTTTTTCAGCTGCAAAGGTATAATTAAATAATTGAAAAATGCAAAGTCAAGGTGACAAAAAATGAATTTAACACAGAAAGTGTATTAACTTTGAAAATATTAGATGGTTTTGTAGGTGAATGATATATTGCAATAAAGATTAATTGTCATGGCAGATTTGATTTGGTATCTGTTCTCTGAGAATTTAAAGAGGGGAGATCCCGGGTCAAGCCCGGGATGACAGTTGTACTTTTTAAAATAATGGATGTCTTTACTTAACAAATATCTTTTTACTAGATATTTCTTTCTCTCCTTTCAGTGTGATTAGATAGATTCCTGATGACGGATTATGCAGAGAAATAAAATAATCATCTCTCTCATCGGTAGCTACGCCATTATATATCGTTTTTCCAGCGATATCCATCAAGGTAATCTGCATACTCTCTTCTATTCCTCTTATTATCAGACCGGATTCTATTTGTGTAATGACAAAGTCGGATTCTTTTGTATTGTCTATTCCGGTAGGTTCTATTACTTTTATTTTAGCTTGATTGTAGATATCATATCCCATTTTTACCATATCACCTTCAAGTTCGTATTTAAGATAAGCAGTATATTCTCCGGGTGTTAGCGAAGGTGGCAAGGTAATAGAATCATTAAAGTCTGTAAGTGCTTGATTAGTTGTATATATTCTTATATCTTTTTCCATCAGCAGAATCTCTTGAATAGCATCAGCACCTTCTTTTCGCACATAAAGTCCAACTCGTTTACTGCTTGCATATTGGGTCCCTGTAAGTACGCTATTTACTTCCATCTCAATAGTAGAGTTTTGTTCTAATTCTTCAGTATTGAGTTTCAAAGGTGTCATCATAAAGACGACGGGTTTGTTTGGAGTTTGTGTTACTTCAATATAGTGTTCCTTATCTTCAGGTAATATAACTGTTTCCAACGTGTTTGAATAGTATAAAAATAGTCGATATCTTCCTGGTTTATTTATGCCCATCTTAAATTGATAAAATGGGATAGCCACTGTAGCATCTCCATATATAACAGGATCTTCAAGATATCCTACACGATAATTTGAAATTCGGATATTTTCTGATACTTCATCTTCCGGTATAGCCGCTACATAAAGTGGTGATCTAAACATTGTAGAGCTATTGTTTTTTAATGTACAATGAAGATAAATAACTAATCCGGTATAATTAATTTCATCTACCGCCAGTGAAACAACTGATAAATCCGGCTTAGGATTACTTTTTATGGTGAAGGTGGCTTTTCCATCTGCAATTAATAAATCTACCTTATCGATACGAGTACCAGACTCTGTTCTACTCCATTCTTCCCTATCTTCTACTTTGTTGAGTAAAATAAGCTCATAATCGCCTGGTTCTGTATCAGCAGGAATACGCGGAGTAATGGAAGTTGTTTTAATACCTCCAATATCCATATTTACATCCATTTTATTATGTATGCTTATTAATTCGTTGTCTCTAAATAATCCCATACAATAACCTCCCTTGAAAGGACGACCGGAATAGTTTATTAGACGTCCTAACTGTATATTTACATATGCACTGCTTAAAGGTCTTGTAATTGAATCGCGTGAGTTACCCATAAAGTAAACATCATTTTCAATTGTTAGTTTTTGTACTACTTTAATGCCTTCTTCTTCCGGAGTGATTGGACGCACATTTACAAGAATCGTCTGGTCTCTGTAATAATTACCGTTTATACCTCCAATACCGGTTTCGCTGGGATTCATATAATTCATATCATAATAACCATCGCATGCACCGCTCCATCCCCAGTTGATGTGAAGATAGTTATTGGCATCTATGCCATCACATACAAATATATGCCCTATTTGTCCTCCATCGCTTCCTGCATAAAGGATAGGAAGTTTTTGATTAAGATTATTACGTATAACCTCTGTCCATTCAGCAGTTGTGTAACATTCGCGTGCGTAATAAGCAACCTGGGGAGAATAAGAGAAATTTTCTACCAGAGCTCCTGCAATAGCAGAGCCTTGTGCTCCACTAACAGATGTACCGTAACTCATAAAGATAGAATATCCGCAATCTACCATTAATTTGGCTACAGCATTTGCTTCTACATCCGTATAATCCGGTTTATTTGTTTCTGTTGTGCTGTCCCAACTGGAAGTATACTCGTTTAGCATATTATCCCAATCATATACAGATTTGCTAAAATCAATTGTTTCTCCCGATGTTTTATTTTCTGCAGAGCCTTTTCCTTCTTTAGGCCAGTTATGATATTTCATAAGCATAGCCATGGCTGTTGCTGCACATCCGGTCATAGTCCTTTTATTTTCGATTGTAGGACAAAGATCATTGTATGGATCATTCTGATCCCATTTTGTTGCTACTAATGGCTCTATTATTGTATTCTCATCATTATTTTCTCTAACCTTAACAGGAGATATAATTCCTTTTCGAACATCTTCTATGTACCGTTTATATTCATTCAGCCAATGTTGTAAGGCCGGGGGAATCTGATCAGCTACGAATGGTTTATCCGGAGAATATGCAGCAATAGAATTTACTTTATCATCGCCTGCAATAATGATAAAACCGTTTTTTGAGTTTATATCAAATATATAATATTCGGGGGTATCATAGTTTGAGAGATTTATTGTATTAAGATGAATAGGAACTGCAGCTCTTATTTTTTGATGGTGAACAGAAGTTTTTAAGAAATCTTCTGCCAACTTCCGGGCCTGTTCTCTGTCAATTGGAGTCGCGAAAACAATGTTTCCTGCCAGTAAAAGAAAGAAGGTGGATAAAGTAAAAATACGTTTCATGTTTAATATAGCTTTATGATATAGATTGTAAAGAAAGTGTTTATTTGTCAAAAGGCCAATAAAAAGTTACTGATTTTTATAGGTTTAGTCTGTAAAATAGGCTTTATCTTTTTTTCCAGAAACCAGGTGTGAAAAGTAATAAAACGGTGAATAATTCGAGACGGCCTACCAGCATAAGAAATGACAAAAACCATTTGCCTAAATCTGGGATTACAGCCCATGAATAAGCAGGCCCTAATGTGCCCAATCCCGGTCCTACATTTCCGATACTTGAAACAACAACACCAAACGATTCGGAAAATCCGACTCCCAGAGCCATCATCAAAAGCCAACCAACAAAAATAAGTCCGATATAAAGGAAAGCAAAAGATAGTACTGTTGATTGTGCAGCGGGGGGGACTACATGCTTATTGATTCTTACCGGGAGGACGGCATTAGGGTGTATAATCCGTTTAAATTCGTTTCTGGTTACTTTGCCTAGTATTACCAGACGAATACATTTCATCGCTCCTGTAGTAGAGCCTCCGCATGCTCCAAATAACATGATGATCCCCATCATAGCCCATAGGAATGGAATCCATGTCATGTAATCGGCAGTTGCAAATCCGGTAGTTGTGTGTAATGAAACAACCTGAAAGAAGGCTTGACGGAAAGAGGTTTCCGGATCTAATGCAGAGGTGAAAAATAGGGCAATAGCTGTGATCCCTGTGAAGATAAGAACAGACATGGAATACCATTTCAGCTCACTGTCCTGGAAAAAACGTTTTATTTTTCCTTTCATAAAGAAAAGGTATAACAGGCTAAAGTTAATTCCCGACAAGAACATAAAGATAGAAATGACATACTCGATATAAGGCGAATTGTAATAAGCTATGCTGGCTTGTTTTGTTGAATATCCTCCGGTAGCCGTTGTAGTCATGGAATGACAGATGCTATCGAATAAATTCATTCCGCCAAAATAAAGGAATACTGTTTCAATTACTGTGAGACCTATGTAAATAGTCCATATCCACTTGGCTGTAACACCGATACGTGGAGTTACTTTGTCATATGTTATCCCGGTTGCTTCGGCAGCAAAGAGTTGTAATCCTCCTGCGCCGAAAATAGGAAGTACGGCAATTGTGAAAAATACGATACCCATACCACCAATCCACTGGGTCATACTCCGCCAGAACAGAAAGCTGTGAGGTAATGATTCTATATTATCAAGAATAGAAGCTCCGGTAGTGGTGAAACCCGACATGGTTTCAAAGAAGGCATCGGTTACAGTAGGAATATAGCCGCTAATATAATAGGGAAGCATGCCGAAGATAGAGAAAACTATCCATGCCAGACTGACTATGACATATCCGTCACGACGACTGAATCTTTTTTCCGCACCTTTCCCCAACCTTGCCAAAATGAAACCAAATAATGTGGTTATCCCTGCAATGAGAGTGAAAGTGTATACATCATTTTCTTTATAGATAAGGGAAACTCCGGCACATAACAATAGCAAAGCTCCTTCAATAAAAAGGAGTTTTCCCATAATCCCATATATCATTTTAAAGTTGATCATTGCGGGCTAGTTGAAGTATTTCTCCGCTTTCTGAATCATATTGCTAATGCAAAAAACTACAACATGATCGCCGGCTTGTATCTGCATATCACCGGTCACCATCATACCATCTCCGTCGCGGATCAATCCTCCTATAGTTATTCCTTTGGGAAGACCTAAATCTTTAACCTGGCGTTTGGTAATCCGGGAACCTTCTTTTACTGTAAATTCGGCTACATCTGCATCTGCAAAAGTCAGGCATTTGACATTTGAGACATCAGCAGCAAGCAGCATCTGATAAATATGACTTGCAGCAATAAGTTTTTTATTGATTACGGAACCGATATCCAGACTTTCAGCCATGCTGATGTAGTCGATGTTTTCAACTTCGGCAACGGTTTTACTCACTCCCATGCGCTTTGCAGCCAGGCAGGCAAGTATATTTGTTTCTGAATTTCCGGTGAGTGCAACAAAAGCCTCCATGTTTTCAATTCCTTCTTCTATCAAAAGATCCATATCTGTTCCGTCACCGTTTATGATCATGACTTTATCATCTAATAACTCAGTTAAGCGGTTACAACGATTAATATCTTTTTCGATGATTTTAACCTTCATATAATCAGGAACATATTGGGCTGTGCGCACTGCGATACGGCTGCCTCCCATAATCATCACGTTTCTTACATCGGCATAATGCTCTTTTCCGGTTATTTTGCGAATGTAAGGAATATACTTCCGGGTAGTGGTGAAATAAACAATATCATATAATTTAATTGTATCCTCTCCACGGGGAATGATCGTATCATTTCCGCGTTTTATGGCAACAACATGATAAGGAGTATCCGGCCCGCCAAGTTCATAAAGGGGGATATCCAATATTTCGGCAGTTTCCCGCATTTTTGTACCGATAAGAACAAGGCTTCCTCCGTAAAACTCCCACCATTGGCGTATCCAACTCATTCGTACGGATGCAACAATCTCTCTTGCAGCCAGCATCTCCGGGTATATAAGAGAGTTTACACCTAACTTTTTGAAGAAATCGTGGTTTTTTGGTAATAAATATTCATAGTTGTCTATGCGGGCAAGTGTTTTTTTCGCTCCCAGATTGGTTGCAAGCATACAGGCAGTCATATTACGGCTTTCATCGGGAGTTACAGCAACAAACAGGTCGGCACCTGAAACGCCGGAATCTTTTAATCCGCTGATAGAAGTAGGGGAAGCTACAACGGTCATCAAATCAAAATCAGAGTCCAGTTGTGTCAACCTATCCTCACTATCATCCATCAGAACGATATCCTGCTTCTCATTCGAAAGTAATTTTGCTAAATGAGTACCAACTGCTCCGGCTCCGGCAATGATAATTTTCATTGATCAATTTGTTTGTTCTTTCACTGTTACCCTGGCAGCGTTAAAGATGATCTCCGTATTCAAACTTAATAATGCTTCTAGTATTGCTTCTTCATCTATTCCGCACAGATGCTGAAGTTCGCTAACACTTCCATGCTCTACGAAGTTATCAGGAAGTCCAAGACGTTTTATTTGCGGGTGATAGTTGTTATCGGCCATAAATTCTAATACGGCAGTTCCTATTCCACCTTTTAATATACCATCTTCGATAACAAGCACCTTTTTAAATTGCTTTCCCACTTCATGAAGAAGAGCTTCATCCAGTGGTTTAACAAAACGCATGTCATAATGCGCTATACTTACACCGGACTTTTCAGCAGTTTTTATAGCACTTGCTGCAGAAGTGCCTATCGGGCCGAGAGTTAAAACAGCAATATCTTTACCGTTTTTTAGTTTCCGCCCTTTGCCTATTTCTATTTCTTCAAACGCACATCTCCAATCTATCTGTGTACCTCTGCCACGCGGATAACGAATAACAAAAGGCCCTTTATCCGGAAGCTGCGCAGTATACATTAGTTTGCGTAACTCATGCTCATCATACGGAGAGGCAATAGTAAGGTTAGGGATAGGGCGAAGATAAGCTAAATCAAATGCACCATGATGTGTGGGGCCGTCTTCACCAACCAGACCTGCTCTGTCGAGGCACAATACCATATTCAGTTTGGATATGGCCACATCATGAATTATATTATCATATGCGCGTTGCATAAATGAAGAGTAGATGTTACAGAAAGGAAGCAATCCGTCTTTTGCCATTCCTCCGGAGAAAGTGACGGCATGTCCTTCGGCAATACCTACGTCAAAAGCCCTGTCCGGCATTTTATCCATAAGAATGTTCATAGAACTGCCTGTAGGCATTGCAGGTGTTATACCTACTATCTTTTCATTTTTTTCTGCAAGTTCCAACAATGTATGCCCGAATACTTCTTGGAATAATGGAGGCATTCCCGCAGTATCCGTAACGATACGTTCTCCTGTTTCCGGATCAAATTTACCCGGGGCATGCCATATCGTGGCTTGTTGTTCTGCCGGTTTAAATCCTTTCCCTTTTGTAGTATGAAGGTGCAGTATCTTAGGCCCTTGCATATTCTTTATTTCTTTTAATACCCGGGTAAGGTTTTTTACATCATTTCCGTTGAAAGGGCCAAAATAACGGATATTCATCCCTTCGAAGATATTCTGTTGCTGGGCTAAAAGAGATTTTAAACTATTGTTGAACCTTATAAGGCTTTTACGCCTCTGATCGTTTAATATACCGATTTTGTAAAAGAAACGGGATAGTTTAAAACGAATCCGGTTATAGCGGTTGGTAGTTGTAAGATTAAGAAGATATTGTTCCATTCCTCCCACACTGCGATCGATAGACATGTTATTATCATTAAGGATAATAAGCAGGTTATTGGGCGTGGAAGATGTATTATTAAGCCCTTCAAAAGCAAGGCCGCCACTCATGGAACCGTCACCGATAATAGCCACTACATGTCTGTCTGTTTCTCCTTTTCTTGCAGCAGCAACGGCCATTCCCAGTGCTGCCGAAATAGAATTAGAGGCATGTCCGGCTGTAAAAGTATCATATTCACTTTCTTCCGGGGCAGGGAAGGGGCGGATTCCTTTAAATTTACGATTAGTGGAAAAGGCTTCTCTTCTGCCTGTTAAGATTTTATGTCCGTAAGCCTGGTGTCCGACATCCCATACAATTCTATCATAAGGAGTGTTGAATACGTAATGTAGTGCAACTGTGAGTTCTACCACTCCCAGGCTGGCTGCAAAATGGCCGGGATTGCAAGATAATTCATCGATAATATCTTGTCTTAGTTCCTGACACACCTCGGGAAGCTCTTCTACTTTAAGTTTACGTAAATCCTCAGGATAGTTGATTTTAGTCAGTAAATTATATATTTGCTCAGTCCTCATTCTGAAAAATTTTACTTCTTTTCTGCTTTATCCATCTTACATATATCGGAATATCCGTATTTTTGCAAACATGCTTTATCTGAGTAGAGCAGCAATGAATTAAAGTTTGTGCAAAATTAGTATAAATAACGCTAAGGTACTTATTATTCACGGATATTTTTTAGAGATCGTTTAAATTTTAAACAGCCTCTTAATAGAACGTTTTTAATCTTTCATTGGTTGAGAAACCGCTTTGAATTTTATGGAAAAACCTATTATTGATTATATCTGGTTGAATCAGCCTTTTTTTTCGCTTATCTATCCCTTTATATTCAGTCGCATAGCCCGCTATGTTCTTTCTAATAAAGTGGTAGCTAAACAAGAAATAAGACTAATTTATCTCAGAATAAAATTCAAAACAGTTTCTGATAATATTGATTTTATTTTATGAAAATGGAATTCAGGACTTTGATTGATCTCCCCAAAGCACAGTTGGATATTACGCATTCGGATAAAATATTGTTATTAGGATCGTGCTTTGCCGAAAATATAGGAAAGCTGCTACAGGTATACAAATTTGACTGCGATGTAAATCCATTTGGCGTACTTTATAATCCAAAGTCCGTTTTGGAGGCTTTGAAAGAGATTGAGTCCGGCAAAGTTTATAAGAAAGAAGAGCTTTATCATCACAAAGATATTTATCATAGTTTTATGCATCACGGTTCTTTTTCTGATGCTTCGGGTGAAAACGTGATAGAAAATATAAATCAAAGGTTGTGTAATGCAAACAAGAACTTTCCTCATACATCTTTATTGATGATTACTTTTGGTTCTGCATATGTTTATTCATTAAAAACAGATGGGCGTGTGGTAGCTAACTGTCATAAGCTGCCTGATTCTTATTTCGTGCGCAGCCTGTTGACGGTAGATGATATAGTATCGGATTATGCAGATTTTCTTAAATCTTTATTTATTACCAATCCGGGATTGAGGGTTTTAATGACCGTGAGTCCTATCCGTCATTTGAAAGATGGGCTTCATAATAATCAAATAAGTAAGTCTGTTTTATTATTGAGTATTGACAGGTTGCAACAACTTTTTCCGGATAATGTATTTTATTTCCCATCTTATGAAATTATGTTGGATGATCTCAGGGATTACCGTTTTTATGCAAATGATATGCTTCATCCTTCCAATGTTGCGATAGAGTATTTATGGAGCCGCTTTACCGAATCTTATTTTTCTTCTTCTACTCTAAAAATATTAAAGGAATGGGAAGAAATAAGAAAAGGACTGAATCACAGACCATTTCGTGCAGACTCTGAACAGCATAAAAGTTTTTTAAAACAATTAGTGTTAAAAATAGAGCGTGTTAAGGAAAAATGCCCGAACTTAGATGTTAAAAATGAACTGGAATTATGCCGTACTCTATTGATGAGATAGTAAAATTAATTGGGGCTGAACGTATTGGAGTAATAAATTCTCAGATAAACTGGCTGCTTACAGACAGTCGTTCGCTTAGTTTTCCCGAGCAAACATTATTCTTTGCTTTAAAGAGTAAAAGGAATGATGGACATAAATATATATATGATCTGTATAAAAGAGGAGTCCGTAATTTTGTAGTTAGCCAACTTCCGCAAAATACGGATAACTACAAGGAAGCTAACTTTTTGTTGGTTTGTTCTCCTCTAAAAGCTTTACAAAAACTGGCAGAAGTCCATCGTGAAAAATTCAACGTTCCGGTAATAGGTATTACGGGTAGTAATGGAAAGACGGTGGTAAAAGAGTGGTTATATCATCTGTTAAGTCCGGATAAAAGGATAACGCGTTCCCCACGCAGTTATAACTCCCAGATAGGTGTTCCTCTTTCTGTGTGGCTTATGAATGAAGAAACAGAATTAGGTATTTTTGAAGCCGGTATCTCTAAAATGGGAGAGATGAAGGCATTGGAAGATATCATTCACCCTACGATAGGGATATTTACCAATTTAGGCGGTGCGCATCAGGAGAACTTTTTTTCGATGCAGGAGAAATGCACGGAAAAGCTTTCTTTATTTAAAGATTGTGATGTGCTTATTTATAATGGTGATGATGAAATGCTTTCAGGTTGTGTTGCAAACTCCGTTCTCGTCACCCGTGAGCTTGCATGGTCCCGGAAAAATCAGGAAAAGCCCTTATACATAAGTAATATAAAAAAGGATGGGACAGGAGCCAGGATCGAATATAGGTATTTCGGACTGGATTACTCTTATTATCTTCCTTTCAACGATGAGGCTTCTATAGAGAACTCGTTAAATTGTCTTGCTACCTGTCTTTACCTGATGGTTGCTCCGGAACAGATCAAAGAACGCATGGCATTGCTGGAGCCTGTCGCTATGCGTCTGGAAGTGAAAGAAGGGAAAAACGACTGTATTATTATCAATGACAGTTATAATTCGGATCTGGTGTCTTTGGACATTGCACTGGATTTCCTGGACAGGCGGGCAAAAGGAAAAGGACTGAAACGTACACTGATCTTATCCGATCTGCTGGAAACCGGACAGAGTTCTCACATTCTTTATCGTAAAGTTGCACAATATGTCCATAACAGAGGTGTTGAAAAAATAATAGGGATAGGTCTTGATATCTCAGCAAACAGAAACCGGTTTGAGTTGGAGAAATATTTCTTTCCCGATGTTGCTTCTTTCCTTTCTTCTGAGGTGTTCCATTCTTTAAATAAAGAGATTATCCTGATAAAGGGTGCAAGGCATTTTCATTTTGAAGAGATATCGGAGAAATTAGAATTGAAGGTGCATGAAACCATCCTGGAAATAAATCTTAGTGCACTTATCAGTAACTTAAACTATTACCTCTCAAAATTGGAGCCCAATACAGAGATTATATGTATGGTAAAAGCTTCAGCTTATGGGGCTGGTCCTTACGAGGTAGCTAAAACCTTACAGGATCATGGAGTGAAATATCTTGCAGTGGCTGTGGCTGACGAAGGAGAAGACCTCAGGAAAGCGGGAATCACCAGCTCAATATTGATTATGAATCCTGAGATATCAGCTTCGAGGACTATGTTTGAAAACAAATTGGAGCCGGAGATATATAGTTTTCATTTACTGGAAGCCTTAATCAAGCAGGCAGAGAGAGAGGGTATTACTAATTATCCTGTTCATATAAAGCTGGATACGGGTATGAATCGTCTTGGATTTATTCCGGAGGATATACCCAAACTGATTGAGCGTTTGAAATCTCAAACAGCTTTAATTCCCCGTTCTGTTTTTTCTCATCTGGCAGGAAGTGGAAGTGAAGGTTTTGATAGCTTCACCCGGAAACAAATAGAGGTCTTTAATGATGCTTCTTTGCAGCTGCAAAAGGCTTTTAAACATAAAATATTGCGTCATATATGTAATTCTGCCGGGATAGAGCGTTTTCCGGAAGCTCATTTTGATATGGTACGTCTGGGAATCGGACTTTATGGGGTAAGTCCGTTGGATAATTCCGTTATCCATAATGTAAGCACTCTGAAAACTACGATCTTACAAATAAAGGATATATCTAAAGATGAAACCGTAGGATACAATCGTGAAGGAAAACTGACTCGTGATTCGCGTATTGCTACCATCCCTATAGGTTATGCAGACGGGCTGAACCGGCATTTAGGAAATCGTAATGCATATTGTTTGGTCAATGGCCGGAAAGCACCATATATAGGAAATATCTGTATGGATGTATGTATGATCGATGTTACCGATATTGATTGCAAAGAAGGTGACAAGGTGATAATCTTTGGTGATGAGTTGCCTATTTCAGTTCTTTCGGATGTATTGGATACGATTCCTTATGAGGTGTTGACAGGAGTTTCATCAAGAGTAAAGAGGGTATATTTTCAGGATTAAATTACTGGCATCTGCTGCAAAATTTCTGTGTATATACATCAAGTATTTTCTTCTATATACGTCAATCAATCCATGTATATACGCGAGTAATATTCACGTATATACGTGAATACCATTCATCTATATACGCCAATCAATCCATGTATATATGCGAGTAATACTCACGTATATACGTGAACACTATTCATCTATATACGCTGATTGATGGGTGTATGAGGGTGCCCAGAAAGTCGCCTGTCATTGCGGACTTGATCCGCAATCTGTTGCTCTATAGCTTACAGGGGGGAGATCCCGGGTCAAGCCCGGGATGACAGCTATGCTTTTGGGGCACTCTCATAAGGTGAAATACAGTGGGTTTTTATTACCTTTCAGCATGGATAATTATCCCCGCTCCGGCTGTGTCTGCACCCATTGGAGGATTTTGTTTGGATAACTTTAGCTCAATGTTTTCTATGGTTGCAAAATCATGGAATAATCTTTTGATAATTCTCCCGGATACATGTTCCAGTAGTTTTGATGGAATTTTCATTTCAGACTTGATCGCTTCATAAATCTCAGCATAGTTTACCGTATAATTTAAGTTATCGGTTTCAATTGCTTCAACAATGCCTGCTTTTAATTTTATATCTATGATAAACGTGTTTCCTACTTTGGTTTCCTGCGGAGAAACTCCATGATAAGCATAAAATTTAAGCTGGTCTAATGTTATATAAGTTTCCAGGTATTTCATTGTTCAGATTTATTTTCCAGGATTGCGTCCGGTCCGTTTTATCAACTCTTTTATTTTACTGTTTATACTGTCTGCTTTCATCAGTTCTTCAAGCGTCAGATGCATCCTGTATCTCCAGTAATGTTTAGGATCAGCAGGAATATTAATGCGTTCGGCCTCAACATTCGGATTTCTCCATTTTTCGTCCATAGACATCCAGTCTTGCCAGGATGGTATGCAGAGCATTGAATTTCCGTACAGATGTTGTTTCACCACTTCTTCACACATCTCACCATCGGCTTCCATCGGAGCAGCGCCATAATGTCCGAGTGTAGAGTTAAAATATCGTTGGGTTTGTTGATTGTTCTCTTTCCACCATCCCCTCAAAGTTGACATATCATGTGTGGATATAGTGCAAACCGAGAGGTAAGGGTATTCGTCCGGATTACCAAACTCTTTGGAAGGATCTTTAGGCATACGTTGTATTTCGAGGCTTAGAATTCTTAATTCGTCCATCACATATTTTACGCTTGCCGGAATCATTCCCAGATCTTCCCCGCATACCAGCATCCGGGTAGATTGTGTGAGTTTCGGCAATTTTTTCATTGCCAGCTTATACCAGAAGTCATTGTGACGATGATAATAATAATTATCATACAATCGATTGAAAGCTTCTTTGGCTTCATCGCTTAAAGCCCGGTATATGAAGTCATGTTGCACGCTGATACGTGGGTGGAATTTATTACTTTCTTTATTATCCCTGATGAAAAGTACATCACTGATCAGTGCATATAATCCGTCTCTTACCCAAATGCTGTCGATATCTGTTTTGCTTATGAAATATGCTTCTACTTTGCGCTGGGTATCAAATTCCGGACGCATTTCATATATTTCCCATTTGTCGGTAGGATGGATAAATGTATTTTTTACATATTCTACATGCGGGCCGAATATCTCATGCAACATTGACTCATGTATATATGGTTTCAAGAAAAAGTCTTCATCAAAATACAGGCCATAACTTTCAATTTCGTCTCTACTCATAGGTAGCGAAGGAACAAATTGTCCCAGCAAACCATGTACGGCATTCATCGGTATTTCCCATATCCTGAAAAAGCCAAGGATATGATCGATACGGTAGGCATCGAAATATTCAGCCATCTTTTGGAATCGTTTCATCCACCATTGATAACCGTCTTCCTCCATTATATCCCAATTGTAAGTCGGGAATCCCCAATTTTGCCCGTTCACAGAAAAATCATCAGGAGGTGCTCCGGCTTGTCCGTTAAGGTTAAAATAATGAGGCTCTGTCCAGGCTTCCACACTATTACGGCTTATTCCGATTGGGATGTCACCTTTTAATACAACTCCGTTTTTACGGGCATATTCAGCTACTTCAAGTAGTTGGCAATGCAGATGATATTGTATATAGTAGTAGATAGCTATTCCATCATAATCGGGTTTGCCTGGTATGCTGAGTTTTTCAACTTCTGATTTTATGTAGGTATTATATTTCGGCCATTTACGAAAATCCGGTGTTTTATATACATCTCTTAAATAGCTGAATATAGCATACGGCATCAACCATTCTTTATTTGCCTCAAAGAAAGATTTATATTCCGGCGAGGCTAATACTTTTTCACCTTCCTGTTTGTATATGGCATTGAAGTATTCCCATTTTATATGGTCTACTTCGTCATAATTGAGTGTGGAATATGAATTTATCTTTTGTTGACTGTCAGCAAAATAGGCTGCCTTTTCTTTGTCCTTTATTTCCCCAAGCTTATTTATATTTGCGTATATAGGGTGAAGTGCATATATTGAGATACTATTATAGGGATAAGAATCTGTCCAGGTATGTGTAATAGTTGTATCATTGATCGGCAATATTTGTACAAATTGTTGGTTGGTAGATATGGCCCAATCGATCATCTTTTTTAAATCTCCGAAATCACCAATACCAAAACTCTCTTCGGAGCGTAAAGAAAATATTGGAATAGCTACTCCTGCACATTTCCAGGCTGGAAGATCAAAGAAAACATATCTGTCTGAAAGAACATACGTATCATTATCTCCATGAATATCCGGTGATGCAAGATATCTATTATTGTTCAATTGCTCCCAACCTTCTACTCTTTTCTCCCGGAGGTTGTATAGTACGAATTTATATTCGAAAGGAAAAGTTAATTTAGTAGCATCCAGTTCCAATTGCCATTCAGGGAAGATATTATCACTTAATACTACCACTTTTTCTGTATCCCAGTTTCCTAACAGCTCCTGATTTCCTGATATAGCCAGTGCATAATCGGAAGTAAGCCTGGGACAAGATGCTTTAATCACTATACTTTTCTTAAAATGCTCTTGTGCCAGTATCTGGAAAGTACGTGCATTCATACATTCTGTAAAAGGAGAACTGAAAAAATAAGATTGTTCGGGTATGTTGCGCCAATAATCTTCAACGAAATAAGTTTTATCATTGTCATTTGATACAGACAGGCTGCGGGGGAATAAAGCCCATTCTTTTTTGATCAAGAGTCCATTGTTGTATATACAATAGTAATAGCTTATAGTTTGTTCTTCCTGTATATTTATCTCTACAGATGAAAACCAACGGATTCCATCTGTTGTGGATAAGGGTAGGGGAGTATCTTCGTTCCAATCCCCTAATTCTTTGGTAGAGCCAATTATTTTAACTTCTTCGCCCCAATTAGTCCTGTATTCTATGTTGAAGATTATAGTCATAGCATTGATCTTAATAAATTAATTATACTGCAATTTAGTTATTATTAATAAATAGTACTTTCTTTAAACAACCTAGCAGTATTTTTTATTATGCAAACGTTTGCTTTTGGAAATAGTTAATAAAAAAGGAGCCTAATTTAAGCTCCTTTTATGATTTGTGAGTTTATCAGTTGATTGAGTAATAGAATTATTATCCGCAACGTGATGTTCCGCAGGTTTTGCAAATCAGGCATCCTTCCTGATATACCAATGTTTCGTTTCCGCAGTTAGGACATTTCTGACCTCTTGCTTCTGTACCATCCTGGATATATTTTTTCAATGCACGCTCTACACCATTCTTCCATGTATTGATGTTTTCGCTGTCTAATTGTAGGGAACTTACAAGCTTAATTACCTGTTCGATAGGCATTCTCCAACGGAGTACCCCGGATATCAGCTTGGCATAATTCCAGTATTCTTTGTTAAACTTCTCAGAAAGACCTTCGATTGTGGTTTTGTAGCCACGTTTGTTTTCAAACTGGAAGTCATAGCGTTTGTTCCCGTTTTCATCTACATTCTTGATGATGCGTCCTGTTGTAACTGATTTAGGCAACAAAATACCTTCATCATCATCCTGAAGACCGGTGAAGATTTCATAAGGTCTTTCATCTAACAAACCTACGAACGCCACCCATTTCTCTTTATTATTCTGGAAACGAACTACATCTGCATCCAGAACTTTCGGACGTACTTCTACTACCGTCGGTGGTTTGCATGGAGGCAACTCTTCTTTGTTATCAGATTTAGCTGAAAGAAGTACGCCTGAACGTGATCCGTCACGATATACCGTACATCCTTTACAACCGGATTTCCAGGCCTCAATATATAATTTGTTGACCAAATCTTCACTTACATCATTCGGAAGGTTGATCGTAACGCTTATTGAATGATCTACCCATTTTTGGATTCTTCCCTGCATCTTCACTTTCATCAGCCAGTCTACATCATTGGAAGTAGCTTTATAATAAGGGGATTTAGAGATCATTTCATCCAACTCTTCCTGAGAATATCTTTTAGTGGTATTATAACCGTTTGCTTCCATCCAGGTTACAAACTTATGGTGGAACACAATGTATTCTTCGTAAGCATCCCCTGTTTCGTCTACAAAATCGATATGAACGTTAGCGTCATTCGGATTAACTTTACGTCTTCTCTTGTATACGGGCATGAATACGGGTTCGATTCCTGAAGTCGTTTGTGTCATCAAACTGGTTGTTCCGGTAGGGGCAATTGTCAAACATGCAATATTTCTCCTGCCATACTTTTTCATTTCATCATACAACTCAGGGTCAGCTTCACGCAAACGGGAGATGAATGGATTTTCTTTTTCCCTTTCCCAATCGTATATTTCAAAAGCACTTCTTTCTTTAGCCATCTCAACAGATGAACGGTATGCAGCCAATGCAATCGTTTTATGAACTTCTTCAGAGAACTCAGTAGCTTCTTCCGTACCATATCTTAAACCTAAGGCAGCTAGCATATCGCCTTCTGCTGTTATTCCTACACCGGTACGACGCCCTTGAGCACTTTTTTTGTATATCTTTTCCCAAAGAGTCTTTTCGGCTCTCTTTACTTCTTCTTCTTCCGGGTCAGCTTCAATCTTGTCCATGATCTTTTCGATCTTCTCAAGTTCAAGATCGATAATGTCATCCATTATTCTTTGGGCCAGGCCTACATGCTTTTTAAACAAATCAAAGTCAAAATAGGCATCTGGAGTGAACGGATTAATTACATAAGAATATAAATTAACAGCCAAAAGGCGACATGAGTCATAAGGACATAATGGAATTTCTCCACATGGGTTGGTAGATACTGTTTTATATCCGAGATCAGCATAACAATCAGGTACGGACTCTCTGATAATAGTATCCCAGAATAAAACACCCGGTTCTGCTGATTTCCATGCATTATATACGATTTTCTTCCATAAAGAAGAAGCATCGATTTCTTTTGTGGTGGTAGGATTAGGAGAATCTATCGGGTATTGTTGAGTGTACTTGCGGCCTTCAACAGCAGCAGCCATAAATTCATCATCGAGCTTTACAGAAACGTTAGCACCGGTCACTTTACCCTCTGTCATTTTTGCATCAATAAAAGCTTCGGAATCCGGATGTTTTATAGATACGCTGAGCATTAATGCACCTCTTCTTCCGTCTTGCGCAACTTCTCTGGTAGAGTTGGAATAGCGCTCCATAAATGGTACGATTCCGGTAGAAGTTAAAGCTGAGTTTTTAACCGGAGAGCCTTTAGGACGTATATGAGATAAGTCATGTCCTACACCACCACGACGTTTCATTAATTGAACCTGCTCTTCGTCGATCTTAATAATCGCACCATAAGAGTCTGCGGCTTTATCAATCCCTATAACAAAGCAATTTGATAAAGAAGCAATTTGATAATTATTACCAATTCCTGTCATAGGACTTCCTTGTGGAACAATGTATTTGAAGTGTTCCATTAAATCAAAAAGTTCCTGGGAACTGAGCGGGTTTTTATACTTCTTTTCTATGCGTGCAATCTCATTTGCAATTCGCCAATGCATGTCTTCCGGAGATTTTTCATATATATTTCCAAAAGAATCTTTCACTGCATATTTATTAACCCAAACTCTCGCAGCAAGCTCATCGCCTTTGAAGTATTGTAATGATTCTTCAAAAGCTTCATCGTAAGTAAAAGTCTGTTTTTTCACAATACCAATATGTTATTATTCTTTTTTAATCGAAAATTGAAGAAGTGCCCACTTAATAATAATAAATCTGTTTGCAAAGCTATGAATGTTTTTAGTCATAAACAAATAATTTTAAAAGAAGTTATCAACATCCATATATTTTTCTTTTATTAATGTGTAAAAGCTTGATTATTAGGAAATTTAATAAGTTTGATTTTATTGAAAATATTCATTTTGGATAACTTGATATTAAAGTCTTAAGGTTATAATTTCCAGAAAATAAAATTTCTTCCTGGAAAAGTATATATCTAATCGTCCAAAAACAATTATTTTGGTATATTTGCAAATAAAAAGAGTTATGGATTCAGTAAGAAACAGAAGAACAATAAGGAAATATCAAAACAAGGACATAAGTAATGATTTTTTGAATAAATTACTGGAGTTGTCATGCCGTGTTTCGACTACGGGAAATATGCAGGTTTATAGTGTTGTTGTAACTCGTGATGCGGAAATGAAAAATAAACTTTCACCGGCTCATTTTAATCAGCCGATGATAAAAACTGCACCTGTAGTATTAACTTTCTGTGCTGACTTTAATCGTTTTACTACGTGGTGTAAGCAGCGTAAAGCTATGCCGGGGTATAATAATTATCTTTCATTTATGACAGCTGCTACAGATGCTTTGCTCGTGGCTCAGAATTTCTGTACTTTGGCAGAAGAAAATGGATTAGGTATTTGTTATCTCGGAACAAATCTTTATAATCCTCAGATGATCATTGATACTCTTAAGCTTCCAAAACTTGTTTTTCCTATCACTACTGTTACAGTAGGGTATCCGGACGAATCTCCGGCTCAGGTTGATAGATTGCCGTTAGAAGCTATAATTCATCAGGAAGTATATCATGATTATTCAGCAGAAGATATTGATCGTTTGTATGCTTACAAAGAGAGCCTGCCGGAAAACATTAAGTTTATAGCTGAAAATAACAAAGAAACCTTAGCCCAGGTATTTACTGATGTACGATATACTCAAAAAGATAATGAAGACAGGTCTGAAAATTTATTGGAAGTATTAAAGTTGCAGAATTTACTATAATGAAAAAACGGGTTAAAAAGTTCTCCTTTTCCAGAGTACGTTTTAATCCGCTTTTCAGTTATTTATTTTGTCTTTCCTTTATCTTCTCATAAGACTGGCTTCGAGTTCTTCAATCTCTGCCCTGAAAGTTTTATTCACTTCTATTTGGTCTTTAATTATTTTGCAGGCATGTAAAACAGTTGCATGATCTTTATTTCCTATTAATTGCCCGATTTTCGAAGAAGAAGAGTCCGTATGTTTTTTAGATAAATACATAGATACCTGACGTACTTGTACTACTTCTCTTTTTCTCGATTTGGAATGTATTGCTACAGGATCAAGTTCATAATGTTTACACACTTTACCTACTATATCTTCAATGGTAATAGGCTTTGTTTCGTGCCGTATTGCCTTATTGACAATGTGTCTTGCCAGATTTATATCTATCTCTTTATTAAGTATCGTAGAGCGGGCCATAATAGATATGACAATGCCTTCCAGGTCGCGTACGCTCTCGTTTACATTTTCGGCTATATAGTCAATAACTTCATCAGGAAACTTCAAGCCATCCCGATGTATTTTATTTCTGAGTATGTTTCTGCGTAATTCAACATTGGGTTTTTCTAATTCCGCTACAAGTCCCCATTTGAATCGGGTAAGGAGACGCTCTTCCATTCCTTGCAACATAATAGGAGGACGGTCGGAGGTCATGATGAGTTGCTTACCGTTTTGATGTAAATGATTGAAGATGTGGAAGAATGTATTCTGGGTTTTAGTCAAACCTGCAAACTCCTGTATATCGTCAATTATGAGTACGTCAATTGTTTGATAGAAGTTTATGAAATCATTTACAGTATTGTTTCTTACTGAATCTGTATATTGTACTTGAAATAAGTGAGCCGAAACATATAAAACTCTTTTAGGCGGATATAATTCTTTTATCTTAGTGCCAATTGCATTTGATAAGTGAGTTTTTCCGACTCCTGAAGCTCCATACAAAAATAAAGGATTAAATGTTGTCTTAGAGGGATTTTGTGCAACGGCCTCTCCTGCAGTACGGGATAATTTATTACTGTATCCTTCAATAAAGTTTTCAAAGTTATAATTCGGATTTAATCTGGAATCCAAATCCTGAACTGCCGGAGCAGTAAGAATATGAGGAGCTTTATTAGCCGCTTGTATTGTGCTCCTTTGCGGAACTGCGGTAGAACGATTGGTAGCCTCTAAATCAACAGTTATGTTATTGGTCTTATCTGTCAATACCCTATACATTAACTTTGTACCTTCGCCCATTACTTTATATAAAGTACTACGCAATAATTCTACAAATTTTTCTTCAAGAAATTCATAGAAAAATTGGCTAGGCACTTGTACGGTTAATGCTTTGTTCTCGTATTTAAGTGGTACTATCGGGACAAACCATGTATTAAATGTTGTTTCCGGAACGTTATCTTTTATAATATTGAGACAGCGCGTCCATAGTCCAACATGATCGCATTCAATCATAAGACTCCAAATACATTTATTATATTAAGTGAAACTTCTACTATGCAAAATTGAGAATCTTATTTTAAAAAAACAAATAGCTTTTTTTTTGCTTTTTTAAAAAGAAGAATAACTGATTTAATTTCAGTAACTTACTGTTTTGTTCATATCAATAGATAATATAGAAATGTTGTTCTTGGTTAATTTGTTGATAATTAAAGGATTATTTATAACTTTTCTCTTAATTATACAACGTGTAATTTTTATCCACACCTCCTTGAGGATACTAATATCAAGGATTTTATAGGGGTTGTAATTAATTCAGATTCTAAAATATTATTTAGAATAATTCTACTTAAAGACTTTTTAAGCTTAATTATTTCTTCTTCCGAATAGTGAAAAATGAACATAACGCTTCGGATTTTTCTGAAGGTCTTCCAATAGCATTGCAGCGTTAGCTCCGGTTGCATTTAAGCTATTATATAAGGAAGAATCATTCAGTAATAAGCCTAGAGTATTATCTTTTCTGTTAAGCTTTTCAGACATTAATTTAACATTCGTCATGGTCTCATCTATCTTGGTGAAAGTTGAAGCATAGTCGATTGCTTTCAGGTCATTACTTATACTTATAAAGTTATCTCCTATAGTATTAAGCTTTCCTGTTAATTGCGGAATATCATTTTGCAACAACCTGTTTAATTGTCTGCTGGTTGTTTCCAAATTACCGGCTATTCTTTGTGCAGAATGTAATGTTTCTGTGATACTGGAATCTGCAAGTATTCCATTCAAAGAAATAAAAATGGAGTCTAACCTTGGCATTAACTTTTCCACTTGTGGTACCAATACGTCGGTTACAGCTTCCATTAATCCATTGTTTAATGTACCGGGTATTGTATCTCCTACATTATAGCTTTCGTATGGATTACGGGTTAAAATGAAATTCATTTTTACTGTTCCTAGCAGTTCCATAACAAGTTCTGCACGACTACCTTTTGGAATACGCATGTCGGTGTCCGTCTCTATTTCTACAGTTACATTTCCCGGATTGGTATAATCATAATGAATATCACGCACAACACCTATTTTATATCCATCGGCAAATACCGGACTTGATTTTGCTAAACCGTTAATATTACTATATTTTACATAATAATAACTCGTAGGCTTGAACATATTAATTCCTTTCAGGAAATTGATACCATATATAAGAATAGCAAGAGCAATAATGCCCATAATACCTATCTTGACCTCTTTAGTAAAGTATTTCATTTTGATGTTATTTTATCTCTTTTTAAATTCTTTAATTGCCTCTTGGATATTTACTTTCTCTCCATTCTTAAAAGCAACAATAAATGCGTCTTTAAATTTGTTGTTTATCTTGTTCTTGATTTTTACTATTTCATTATAATTGGCAGACTCCATATAAGTATATTTATACATTCCCTTTTCTTTATAATGATTTACAGGTGATAAACCTTTAAACTGAGAGTCGTTGGACTTTAGAGGTTTAGAAGATGTTAATATCTGTATTTTAAAGACAGGTCCCGATGCATTTACTTCTTTCTTGGATGTGGTAAATGCTTTATTGGAATTATTTGATTTATTTTCTTTCGACGGAATCGTAATCGGTATATACTCTTTTTGCTCACTAAGAGGTTTTTGCTGATCATTTTTGTAAGCTATAAATGCATTGTATATTCCTTCTGCTAATTTGTTCAATCCTTCTTTAGAATTGAGATACTTTTCTTCCTCAGGGTTTGAAATATATCCTAATTCAACAAGTATACTTGGCATAGTTGTAGCTCTCAGTACAAGAAAACCGGCTTGATGAACACCACGGTCTACTCTTTTTGCGTGAGAGCGAAATTGCCTCTGAACAAGACTTGCCAATTTTACGCTTTGCTCCATATGTTTATCCTGAATAAATTCAAACATAATATAGCTTTCAGAAGAACGCGGATTAAAACCTGCATATCTTTGTTGATAGTTGTCTTCAATAAGGATAACTGAGTTTTCGCGTTTTGCTATTTCCAAATTAGCTTCAGAACGGGCAAGTCCTAATGTGAATGTTTCTGCTCCTTTTACATGCTTACCTTTTGCTACTGCATTTGTATGAATAGATATAAAGAGGTCTGCTTTAGCATTATTGGCAATGTCTGCTCTTTTGTCGAGAGGAATAAAAATATCCGTTTTTCTTGTATAGACAATTTTTACATCTTTACAGTTCTTATCTATAAGTTTACCCAAACGCAATGCTACATTTAAGTTTATTGTTTTCTCCTTCGATATTTTACCAACAGCTCCGGGATCTCTTCCACCATGTCCCGGGTCAATCACAACAACGAATTCTTTACCCGACAGGGTAGTAGGAGAAATGAAGGTTGCTACAAGCAAACAGATAATTATAAATAATATATTGAGGGCTCTTTTTTTCATATTTATATGCAGTGCAAATGTAGCAGATTTTTGTTGAAAACTCAAAGATGGATTCGAACCACCGTAGGCGTAAGCCAGCAGATTTACAGTCTGCCCCATTTGGCCACTCTGGTATTTGCCCAACATTTGTTTGCTTTGCTTTTTGAGATGGTTTATTTCTCAATTGCGGTGCAAAGATACGATTATTTATTTAAACTCCAAGCAAAATCTACCATTTTTATTGCAGTAATTGCACATTCATCGCCTTTATTTCCTAACTTACCTCCGCTTCTATCTATTGCCTGCTGCATATTATTTGTGGTAATAAGCCCGTAAATTACTGGGATGTCGCCTGTTACGTTTAATTGCGTTATTCCTTGCGTTACCCCCATACATACATAATCAAAATGTGGAGTATCTCCTTTGATAACACAACCTAATATAATTACTGCATCTACATCACAGTTTTCCATTATTTGATTTGCTCCGAAAGTTAATTCGAAACTTCCCGGTACAGTTTTTACTAATATGTTTTCTTCTTTAGCACCGTGCTTTTTTAAAGTTTCGACTGCACCTTTCAACAAGGCTCCTGTAATCTCGCTATTCCATTCAGATACGACAATACCAAATGCCATATCTTCTGCACTTGGAACACTATTTAGATCGTAATCTGATAAATTGTGATAAGCTGTTGCCATAATTATTTTATTTGAAAAAAAAGCTATCCGTTAAATTGGATAGCTTTAATAGCTTTTTATATTTTTATTATATACTCTTATTTATTGCCGGCGTTTGCACGTTCAATGTACTTATCAATATCCATAGCCTGATAAGAGTTAAAGTACTTCTCCTTTACTTTCGTATAAGCTTTAACTGCATCATTGTATTTGCCTTGGCTTTCAAATATTTCTCCGGCCTTTATTAAATAAATAGGGCTAAGTGTATTATTATCTGCCTGGTCAGCGGCCTTTAACAATGTAGATGTGGCTTTATCCAATTGGTTAAGATTTGCATAGCTTTCTCCTAATGTACCCAGTGCAGCAGGTCCTACCATTAAATCTTTTCCGTTAAAACTCTCGAGGTATTTTACTGCTTCCTGGTATTGTCCCAGTTTCGCATAACTCATACCTATATATGCTTTTGCTAATTTACCACTTTTAGTAGAACTGTATTCATCAGCCAATTTTATCAACCCGACAAATCCGAGGCTATCACCGTTTATGGATTCCTGATATCTGCCTTCTCCAAAATATTCTTCTCCTTTAAAGATAGCTGCAGCAGCCTTCTTCTCGTTTGGTTCAGAAATATAATTCTTGTAAAGCATTACCCCTGCAATAATAACAACTAACGCTACGACAATACCAATTATTAATGATTTGTGTTTTACAATAAATGCTTCCGATTGACTTAATGCATCTTCTACATTTATGCCCTCATGATTATTTTTTTGTTCTGCCATTTTATTTGTTTTTCTTATAATTTCTTAGTTGTATATTTCGGTCAGCAAAAGTAGTTTATTTATATATATAAATGAAATTTCCCAGCAAATTTTTTAATATGTCTATTTAAAATATACGCTTCTGCGGGCTTTTCGGTTTTTATTCTTAAATTTGTATTTAGATACTGAAAAGTAAAATTCGAATGATATTACAACATATTTCAATACTTAATTATAAAAATATTGAGCAGGCTGAATTAGAATTTTCTTCTAAAATGAATTGTTTTTTTGGACTAAACGGGATGGGGAAAACTAATTTGCTGGATGCAATTTATTATCTTTCTTTCTGTAAAAGCAGCTCGAATCCCATTGATTCTCAAAATATACGGCATGAACAGGATTTTTTTATGATCCAGGGAGTATATGAAACGGAAGATTTGACTCCGGAAGAAGTCTATTGCGGGTTCAAACGTGGACAGAAGAAACAGTTTAAACGAAATAAAAAAGAATATAGTAAGTTATCAGATCACATTGGCATTGTTCCTTTAATTATGGTTTCACCTTCGGATGCTGACCTTATATCAGGCGGAAGCGATGAAAGACGCAAGTTTATGGATGTGGTTATATCCCAATATGATAAAGAATATCTGAATGCTTTGATCAGATATAATAAGGCATTGGCTCACCGAAATACTCTGTTGAAGAGTGAACGTGAACCTGAAGATGAGTTATTTCTTGTTTGGGAAGAGGCTATGGCAACAGCCGGCGAAATAATTTATCGGAAGAGGGCAGAATTTATTGCAGAGTTTATACCGGTGTTCCAGTCTTTTTATTCATTTATTTCCCAGGATAGTGAAAAAGTTGATCTTGTGTATGAATCTCATGCGGAGAACACTTCTTTGTTGGAAGTGTTTAAATCAAGCAGAGTTCGTGATAGGATTGTGGGTCATTCATTGAAAGGAATTCATAAAGATGATTTAAAAATGTTGCTGGGAGATTTCTCGATAAAGAGAGAAGGATCTCAAGGACAGAATAAAACTTACTTAATAGCATTGAAGCTTGCTCAGTTTGATTTTTTAAAACGTACCGGCAGTAATACTACTCCGATGTTGCTTCTTGATGATATATTTGATAAGTTGGATGCCTTACGCGTTGAACAAATTGTAAAACTGGTCGCAGGAGATAGCTTTGGACAAATATTTATAACTGATACTAACAGGGAGCATTTGGATAAGATATTACTTGAAATGAATCAGGAATATAAAATCTTTAATATAGATAAAGGGCAGGTAATAAATACTTCGGAGGGGATAGTGGAAAATGCGCAGGAATAATACAGAGCAAATAGGAGATTTATTGCGTAAGTTTATGCGTGAAGAGGGATTAGAAACACCTCTGAATGAACATAGGCTTATTGCTGCCTGGAAAGAAATACTAGGACCTGGCATTGCTTCATATACAAGTAATATATATATCAGGAATCAAATTCTTTATGTACATTTATCTTCTTCAGTCTTAAGACAGGAATTAATGATGGGAAGAGAACTACTTGTAAAAAATCTCAATAGACATGTTGGCGCACAGGTTATTACAAATATTATATTCAGATAGTAACTGTAATCAGGAACAAGTAATTGTATCCTTTTCGGTAAAGATAAGATTCATTTTAGCGTCATGGCTTTCATGGGGTATATTGTTTAATAATTGAAAAGAGAAACATATACCGATTTTGTGACATTGTAATGCCGGCAGTAAACGGTCATAAAAACCTTTGCCTCTTCCCAAACGATTTCCGGATGTATCAAATGCTACTCCCGGTATGATTGCCATGTCTATTTTTGAATAATCAGACCATAAGTTTCCCTCAGGTTCCAGAATATCGAACTTTCCAATTTTTAGGTTTGCTTTTCCTGTGTAAAGACGAAGTTGTAATTCTTCCCGGATTACAACCGGTAACAAAATGTTTTTCTTTTTATACCATTTCTCAATGAAAGAATGTGTTTTCACTTCATCATTTAAAGAATGATATAAAAGGATCGTTTGTGAATGCAGAAATAAAAAAGATTGTTCAATTTGGCTGAATATCTTTGCAGATAAATCAGCCAAATCAGAATCTTTATGTTGTTTTTTTAATCCGGCAATTGCTTTACGGATCGTTTGTTTCTGTGCAAACACTTTAAGATGGATTGCTGGTGTCCTCAGTAGGAGTTACTTTTGGATATGACTCTTCTTTTTCAAGAATACCAATTGCTTCTTTTACTGTAGTATCACTTTGATTGAGATATTTGATGTATTCTTCAAATCCCAGCATATTATATATGATATTTCCATATAAGCTTCTCTCAAATAATCTCTGGGATTTACTTATCATAATGTTCCTCCGTTTGATACCTTTCTCGTCAGCGTAATGGATAAACTTTTCTATAATTCCCTGCGTCCTTAAATATTTAAGCAAGGAAGACCAATTATCATATTTTTGGAGCTTGCTTCTGTTTTTATCTGTATACTGGAAAGTAAATTGTATAGTAAGCCCGCGGTTAACTACCTGAGAATAATAAGTAGTAATACCTGTTGTATCTTGTGGAACGAAGATATCCGGCATGATTCCTCCTCCTCCATATACAGGTCTTCCTATGCTTGTGAAATACTTCATACTTTCATCTTGTTTGATACTATCCTGAGAGAAGAATTCACCATGTTCATAACGTTTAATGATATCCATTTCATAATCACCTCCGTTTCCTCTTTCATAATGCTTTTGTATGCTTCGGCCGGAAGGTGTGTAATAACGTGCAATTGTAAGACGCATAGCTGATCCGTCTTTAAAATCGATAGGTTGTTGCACTAATCCTTTTCCGAATGAGCGGCGGCCTATGATTGTTCCACGGTCATTATCCTGAATTGCGCCGGCAAATATTTCACTTGCAGAAGCAGAACCTTCGTCAATCAACACTACTAAAGGTATATTCTGGCAGCTTCCTGTTCCGTCGGCATAACGTTCTTCACGTGCAAACTTACGTCCTTGAGTATATACAATTAATTTGCCTTTCGGTAAAAATTCATTTACCATATGAACAGCTGCTTCCATATATCCTCCTGTATTGCCACGCAGGTCTATGATTAAACCTTTGGAGTTCTGTTTTTCTAATTTTGCAATAGCCATTAATAACTCTGCATGCGTGGTACGTCCGAATCTGCTGATTTTTACATATCCCAAATCGTCAGTAACCATATAGGCAGCATCTATGGTATTTACCGGTATGTCTCCTCTTACAATTGTAAAATCAAGTATTTCCTTTTCACCCGAACGTACGACCCCAATTTTTACTTTACTGCCTTTAGGACCTTTCAGTTTACGAGGAGCAGAATCTATTGTTACTATTTTACCTACAAAAGTTGTGTCGTCAATGGATACTATTCGGTCTCCGGCCATAAGTCCTACTTTTTCTGATGGACCACCCGGTATCACACTATTTACATGAATTGTATCATTTTGAATAGAGAATTGTATACCAATACCGCTAAAGCTACCTTCCAATTCTGCATTGGTTGACTCTACGTATTTTGCAGGAATGTAAGTTGAATGTGGGTCAAGCTCACTTAATATCTGTGGCATAGCTTTTTCTACCAGATCAGCCATATCAACCGTATCTACATATTGATCTTCAATAATACGTAGTAAGGCATTTATTTTATTTGATGATGTATTTATTATTCCCAGTTTACTTCCTGCAAAATGATTTGCGTAGAAAGTACCCACAAGGATTCCCACTACAACGCTTACCGCTATAATAACAGGTATAAAGCGTGAGGTTTTATTATTACCCATATAATTGTTATCTCTTTAATTTAGTTATCTGAGCCTATACATATTACTTCAATATTAGCCCTTTTTAATAAATCAGTACCATTCTCCAAACGATATTTTTCAGAATAAACTACTCTTTTTATACCTGCTTGTATTATTAATTTAGCACATTCGATACAAGGAGCTGCTGTTACATATAGTGTAGCTCCGTCACTACTATTATTTGAACGTGCTATTTTTGTTATAGCATTTGCTTCTGCATGTAAAACGTAAGGTTTGGTACTGTTATTTTCATCTTCACATATGTTTTCAAACCCGGCAGGAGTTCCATTATATCCGTCGGATATAATCATTTTTTCCTTTACAATAAGAGCTCCTACCTGACGGCGTTTACAATAAGAATTTCCTGCCCAGATAGCAGCCATAGCCATATATCGTTGATCTAAATCGCGTTGTTTCTTCTGTTGATCATTCATGTCGGGAATTTCTTTTTAAATTATTTAGGAGGAGCGAATTGCATGAAATGCTTTTTGTCTGACTGAAATATTCTTATGGTGTTGATATCACCTCTGTAAAATCCACTCTTGCTTAAATCATCATAAAATTGTTGTTCAATCTTAGCTGCAGTGCTGCTACCGCCAGGCCTGTTACTACTTACAGACATAATAAATGTATTTTTCTTGCCATCCGCAGACCAGGTTCCCTGAAATGAAGACCCTATGCCTTTAGCTTCAAATCTTCCGCTTTTTTGAAAAATGATATAAAACCGATCATTTCCCGAATGAATAATTTTATACTCTTCACTGTTCTTATCAAACACTTCATCTGTTTTTTTATGATCATTGTCCCAATCCGTAGTTGTATAAAAATTAATCAGACGCCAAGTCCTGTCTCCGAAAATCGAATCAATATCATCTTCATTGTCACAACTCATAATAACAGGGAGAGATAAAATCAACAACAAAAAAAAGGTTATCTTATTTTTTAAAGCCATATTCTAATTGAAAAGATCTTTGTGGAATAACTGAATTGATATAAGGATATATAATCCGGAAGATATCATTTTGTTATTCCATTCCTTATTAATAATGCATCAATTGTGGGTTCTTGTCCACGAAAACGCTTATAAAGCACCATAGGCGGCTCTGTTCCTCCTTTTGAAAGTATATTTTCACGGAAAGATTCAGCAACTTCGCGATTGAATATCCCTTTTTGTTTAAATAAAGAGAATGCATCCGCATCAAGCACTTCTGCCCATTTATAGCTGTAATAACCGGCAGAATATCCACCGGCAAATATATGAGAGAATTGTGTGCTCATACAAGTTCCTTCTACATTAGGTAATATTTGTGCCTTGGTCCAGGCTGCTTTCTCATAATCAATTACATTACCGTCGAATGGAGTATTCCTTGTATACCATGCCATATCCAGATATCCAAAACTCAACTGGCGTAGACAAGCATACGCAACGTTAAAGTTAGAAGAATCTACTATACGCTGAATGTATTCTTCAGGAATAAGCTCTCCGGTTTGATAATGCTTAGCAAACGTATTTAAGAATTCCTTCTGGATACTGAAGTTTTGCATAATTTGAGAAGGAAGTTCAACAAAATCCCAATATACACTTGTTCCACTTAAACTACTGTATGTACCATTTGCAAATATACCGTGAAGTGCATGTCCGAATTCGTGCAAAAATGTATCCATTTCATCAAAAGTCAACAATGCCGGTTTATTCTCTGTTGGCTTTGTAAAGTTCATGGTAATGGATATATGAGGGCGACTGTTAACCCCTTCCTCTATCCATTGACTTTTAAAACTTGTCATCCATGCACCTGCACGCTTTCCTGCACGTGGATGGAAATCTGTATAAAGAACAGCTAAAAACTTTCCGTCTTTATCAAATATTTCATAGGCTTTCACGTCGGGGTGATATACCGGGATATCTTTGTTTTCCTTAAATGTAATGCCATATAAAGTTGTTGCAAGGCCGAACACCCCTTTTTCTACCTGACTTAATTCAAAGTAGGGGCGTAGCATTTCGTCATTTAAATTGAACTTACTGTTTTTGAGCTTTTCCGAATAGTAACTCCAATCCCAAGGCATAACGACAAAATCATTTCCTTGTGTCTGTCTGGCAAAAGCTTGCACCTCATTATATTCTTTTTTAGCAGTCGGTGAATATGCATCTAACAACTGATCCAATAGGTTATATACATTATCAACCTTTTCCGCCATTCTCTTTTTAAGAGTGTATTCTGCATAATTATTATATCCTAATAACTTGGCAATTTCCATTCGGACATTTGCTAATCTTTTGACAATTTCAATATTGTTATATTCATTGTCATGAGTAGATTTTGTGTTATAAGCCATATAAAGCTGATGACGTAAGACACGATTATCACTATACGTCATAAAAGGTATATAACTTGGAGCAGACAGGGTAAATATCCATCCTTCTTTTCCTTTCTCTTTTGCTGTATGGGCAGCAGCCTCAACAACGCTTTCAGGGAGGCCTGTAAGCTGGCTTTCATCTGTCAATACCAACTCATAATTATTTGTTTCCTTAAGGTTATTTTGACTGAATTGCAATGTAAGCTTACTCAATTCTGTTGTTAAGGAACGATATTTATCTTTATCCGCACCTTTCAAATTAGCACCTTTACGAACGAAACTGTCATAAGTATTATCCAGAAGCATGCTATCTTCAGCATTGAGATTCAAAGAATTTTTAGAATTATAAACTGCTTTTACACGCTCAAATAGCTTTTCGTTCAGATTAATATTATTTGAGTGCTGAGACAACAATGGCATCATTTTTTGAGCCAATGCCTGCAAATCATCATTTGTTTCTGCACTAAGTAAATTCCCGAATACAGTAGATACACGATCCAGAAGCTTTCCTGACGTTTCTAATGCCACTATTGTATTTTCAAATGTAGGCTTCTCCGGATTATTTACAATCGCATCTATTTCTTTTAGATGTTGTTTCATCCCTTCATTGAGAGCCGGTTCAAAGTGCTCGGTTTTGATTTTGTCAAAAGGAGCGGTTTGATGGGGTGTATTATATTCCTCCAAAAAAGGATTTTGAGCTTTTAAAACTGTCATTGTTAATATTAATGCTGTTAATAATGTAAACTTCTTCATAGTAAGTCTAATCTTAAATAATTGTATTCTCGTACAAAAATGCTAAAAAAAAGGATTACTTAGCGTATTATCTTTTAGATTTTAACAAAGTATATTACTTTTGCAGATAAGTATGGCATATAAGGTAATAATCTAACGTGATGAAGGATAAAATTATAAAATTCGTAAAGACATATTTGCTGTTTATTCTAATCTTTCTGGTTCAGAAAATACTTTTTATGATATGGTATCGGGATATATATACAGATTCTACTTTTACGGATTATTTACTGGTTTTATGGAATGGATTGAAGCTCGATGCTTCAGTAGCCGGATATTTTACAATTATCCCAGGGATATTACTTATTATTTCACTATGGATAAGAAAAGAAATAATTCAATTCTTACAAAAGATATACTTCGGTATCTTTTCTTTCCTATTGAGTGTTGTATTTGTTGTAGATCTGGTATTGTATGAGTATTGGGGTTTTCGTTTGGATTCCACCCCATTATTTTATATGCGTTCGCCTTTAAGTGCTTTTGCCAGTGTAGATTGGCTTACACTCATTTTTGGTTTTTTGGCAATTTTATTACTTACAGTAAGCTTTTACTGGATCTTTAAGAAATTCATAATTCAAACTTCTGCCAGAGAGCGTTTACCATATAATGTCTTTCCTATTGCCGGATGTTTATTGCTATTGACTGCGTTACTTTTTATACCTATTCGGGGAGGTTTTTCTGTTTCTACAATGAACGTTGGGAAAGTCTATTTTAGTTCGAAACTGGAATTAAATCATGCAGCCATTAATCCCTATTTTAGTTTGTTGGAGTCAATATCCAGGGAACAGAATTTTGCAGATCAATATCGCTTTATGAGCGATGAAGAAGCCCAAGCTGAATTTAAAGAATTGGTAGATAAACCATTGCAATCTGATTCTATAAAACTTTTTGCAACCCAACATCCTAATATTATTTTTGTGATATTAGAAAGTTTTATGTCTAAAGTGGTAGAGCCACTTGGCGGTTTACCGGATATTACTCCCAGTTTAAATAAGCTTTGTGAAGAAGGGGTATTATTTACTAACTTTTATGCAAATAGCTTCCGCACAGACCGTGCCTTAGTTTCTATCATCAGCGGATATCCTGCGCAGCCTACTACCAGTATAATGAAATATCCCCGTAAAAGTCAATCTCTTCCTTCTATTCCTAAATCTTTGAAAAAGGAAGGATATGATTTACAATACTACTATGGTGGAGATGCAGATTTCACTAATATGCGTTCTTATCTTATGTCTTGTGGAATAAATAATATAATTTCAGACCAGGATTTTCCTCTTAATGAGCGATTGTCCAAGTGGGGAGCTCTGGATGGAGTTGTATTTACGCGACTTACAAATGATTTGAAAGGAGATCAAAAGCAACCATTTATGAAAATACTCCAAACCTCTAGTAGTCATGAGCCGTTTGATGTACCAAGCAACAAACTATCAGATCCTTATTTAAATTCTGTACATTATACAGATAGTTGTCTGGGAGCATTTATTCGTGAATATAAAAAAACTCCTTATTGGGAAAATAGTGTGATTGTTTTGGTGCCGGATCATGCAATGCGTTTTCCTTCTATCCTGGAAAATTATTCGATTGATCGTTATAAGATTCCTTTATTATTGGTAGGAGGGGCCGTAAAGCAACCAATGAGAGTAGAATCTTATGCATCTCAAATTGATATAGCAGCAACTTTGCTTGCTCAACTTGAAGTATCACATGATGACTTTGTATTCAGCAAAAATATTTTAAACCCGGTTTCTCCTCATTTTGGCTACTTTACCAGTCCGGATTTATTTGGAATGATTACAGCTGAAAATCAGTTGGTATATAATTGTGGGGTAAAACAGGTAATTACTGATGAAGGAGAAAATAAATCGGAGAATTTGAAAAAGGGACAGGCTCTATTACAAATTCTTTATGATGATTTATCTCAAAGATAAAAATCCTTTTTTAAGTTTTAGAACTATAATTTATTGTAGTTTACTAAAGAAGATAACTCCGGAATTTCGATTTCTTTCCGGCGTAACAACACAAGATTTGCTTCCTGAAGTTCGTTTAGTGCTCTGGAAACATTCAATCGTGTATCATCTAACAAGGCGGCAAGATCTTCCATTTTTATTTTTAATATTTTCCTGCCTTCCATCTTTTCTGCATGTAAGATAAAGAATTCAATAATCTTATCAATAACAGTTGATGATTTGTTTGTCCAGAGTTTATTATAAAGAGTTTGGGCCCGGCTACTGAGTATATTTAAATAATTAAGACGAAAAATTTCGTAATTATTGAGTTCTGAAATTACAAACTTTTTATCTATTGAAATTAAGTGTATATCAGATAAAGTGATATATGATGAATTATATTGTGTATACATCCCAAATAATGACTGAGGTTCTATAAGCGAAGGAGTATTAATGATTTCACTCCAGGTGAATAAATTATTTTTATCATTGGTGGAGCTTTGCAACTCTCCTTTTAGCAAAAAGATAAGTTTGTTACAATCTTCTCCCTGTTGTATTATCTGTTCACCACCTTTATGCTTGGAAAAATGCATTTTCACCTTTTCTATAATATTGGTGACATCATTTTGTCCTAGGCCTTGAAATAAAGGCAGCTCCAGTAAAGTATCATACATTGTTGTTTCCATGAATATCCTCTGATATATTTCTATATTCAAATAATGTTATACAAAAGTAACCATAAACCGACTCTTTTGTTAATGAAACTTTCCGCTTTTTGTTTTTTTTATCATTTGTTAAAGAGAACAGCAGGTATTTATTTGGATTTTGTTTAGAGCTTTTTTCAATTTTCCCATAATAGAATTGAAATAAGCCGCAAAACATCCTATTAATTAAAAAATATTTGAATTTGCTCTCATACTCTCATTTTAAGTTATATATATATCAGATAATCAATTATAAAATAAGTGAGGGAAGAAGTGTTTGCTCTCATTTTTACTCTCATACCCTCATTCGTTATCCTCTCTCAAAGTATATTTTAAGCTAAAGCTTTCCTGGCTTTAATTAATTCCGTCTGTAGAATTACATTACTTCACGTTCGTGAATTGTCCGGTTCACGTTCGTGAAGTATATGATTCACGAGTGTGAAGTGCATAGTTCACGGTGTGAAGCGGAATAAAGATCCGGAAAGAAAAGAATAACAGAAAGGATGTTTATGGTAGAGACACATATTTGCGTCTCCTAAATACATGTTCTTTCTACCGATATCTGGAGACGCAAATATGCGTCTCTACGTTATTATTAATAATAGTTACTAAAACTAGGACGAGACAATTGCAAACCTGTGGGTTATGTGTGAAAGTGAGATCAATGAGGGTAAATATCAAAAATAAATATTATTGGGAAAGAAGATTGAAGTTCTTGATAAATAAGATCAGTTAATTTTGATATGTATATTTTCAGAAAGATTTTAGTAATAATGCATAAAAAAATATAGTATCTTTGTACGATAATAAAAAAATAGTATGTTTGATTCTTTTAATTTTCAGGAGATGATAAGTGCATTTATTGTACTATTTGCCGTTATAGATATAATTGGCTCGATTCCTATTATCCTGAATTTAAAAGAAAAAGGCCGTGAAGTAAATGCTTATAAAGCTACTTTGATCTCCTTTGGATTGCTGATCGGTTTTTTCTTTGCCGGTGATATGGTGCTGCGCCTGTTCCATGTAGACATCGCTTCTTTTGCTGTTGCAGGGGCTTTAGTCATCTTTTTGATGGCATTAGAAATGGTGCTGGATATTGAGATTTTCAAGAACTCCGGTCCTATAAAAGAAGCAACTTTGGTTCCCCTGGTTTTCCCCTTAATAGCAGGTGCCGGTTCTTTTACAACTCTTCTTTCTTTAAGGGCAGAATATTCTACAGTAAATATTATTATAGCTTTAGTGCTCAACCTGCTGTTCGTATTTTTAGTTTTGAAACTTACAGGTAAAGTTGAGAAGTTATTAGGTAAAGGAGGAATTTATGTAATCCGTAAATTTTTCGGAGTTATTCTTTTAGCAATTTCAGTAAGGTTATTTACTACTAATATAACCTTATTAATAGACGCTTTGAAAGAGGGGAGTATTTAATTCACAGTTGAAACCCTTCATATATATCTTTTATATCGGAATTTAAAATAACGATAGTCTTACTCTACCTATAATTCTCTAAAGGAATAATGATTTCCTTATTATTTTCGATTACATACTTTTTCTTATATATTTCTACTTCAAAAGTATTTCCATTTAAGTTGGTTAGTTTAACTTCTTGCTTTGTTATTTTCACTCCTATGGTATTCTGTAAAAAGTTTATTTTAAATGAATAAGAATTCCACTTGGGAGGAATCTGTGGATTGAAAGACGGGAGTTTATTTTCTAAACATACACCGGCGAAACCCTCTACAATGGCAAGCCAGCTTCCCGGCATACTGGTTATATGGAGTCCGTCTGCTATTTCATTATTATAATCGTCCAGGTCCATTCGTGCGGAACGGATAAAGAGATCGTAGGCTTTATTGATATCTCCGATACGAGCTGCTAAAATAGAATGCACAAAAGGAGAGAGTGACGACTCATGTAGCGTACGAGGTTCATAAAAACGGAAATTACGTTCAATATAATCTCTGCTAAAGTTTTGCTGAAATAAATATATTCCAAGTAATACATCCCCTTGTTTGATGAAACAGGACCTTAAAATTCTATCCCAGGACCAATATTGGTTTATAGGGCGCTCAGCGGGATTAATATCATTTACCTCTTTAAGTTCTTTATCCATATATCCATCATGCTGAATGAAGATACCTTTTTCTTTATCCTCCGGTAAATATATGTTTTCTATAATATCTTTCCAGCGATCTGTTTCTTCTGGAGAGAAAGAGCATTTACTGACGACCTTTTCGTATTGTTTCGGATACTTATCTTTGACGAATTCCAGATAGAAAAGGGCTTTCTTAAGGTTTTCGATACAGAAGTAATTAGTATACCAGTTATTATCAACGTTATTTTCATATTCATTAGGGCCGGTAACTCCCAGTAAAACATACTTTTGTTTTGGAATGGAATAAGAAACTCGTTGACTCCAGAAGCGGCATATAGCGATGTATACTTCTAATCCGTAATAAGCGATATATTCTGTGTCACCGGTATATCTTGTGTATTGGTCTATCGCATAAGCAATTATTCCATTACGATGGATTTCCTCAAAAGTGATTTCCCATTCATTATGTGATTCGTCTCCATCGATAGTAACCATAGGGTATAAAGCTGCTCCATTGTTAAAGCCTAGTTTCTGTGCATTTTTAATTGCTTTTGGTAAATGGTTATACCTATATAAAAGTAAATTGCGGCATATAGGTCTTGGAGTAGATAATAACAGAAAAGGCACACAGCATAGTTCTGTATTCCAATACGTATTTCCTCCGTATTTTTCGCCTGTAAATCCCTTTGCACCAATGTTTAACCTGGGATCGTCACCCCGGTAAGTCTGGTTTAGCTGGAAGATATTATAACGGATAGCTTGCTGTGCCTCTTCATCACCCTCTATTTCCACATCCATATCATCCCATATTTCTTTCCATTCCTGGGTATGTTCTTTATAAAGTGTATCCCAACCTTTTATTTTAGCTTCGCAACATTGTTTCATTGCTTCTTCGGGCAGATTCTTTTGGTCGTAGTATAAGGATGAGATAACAGAGGTATATTTATAAAGGCAAACAGTCTCACCGGGTTTTATGTCTGCACCGATGCTGTAACCTACGGATTTCTCCTTTTCTATTTTTATAGGTGCTTGTGTTATTTCTTTGCGGTTCTTATAAAAGTTATAACTCATAGCACAACACACCTGATTATTTTCCCTCTTTATCTGAGCCCATAGATAAGCGCATTTTTTGTTTGCTTCCGAACGCAATATATTCCAGAGTTCTTTATCGCTGTAGGCACTTTCGTAAGTGACATCACCATTTATAAAGGGAACTAAAGATATCTTTCCTTCATAATCAATAGATGTTACACTATATTTTATCGCATTGATGTTTTTATCTTTCATGCTGATAAAATGCTCAACATATACCTGCAGAGTATGGGCTTTAGGGGAAGTAACAATAAAATTACGCTCCAACACCCCATTCTGCATGTGTAATGTACGTCCGAATTGGTGTATATCCCATTCGGCGAGATTCAATTCTTCATCAATGAGTCTTACCAGGATTCCACTCCAGTTTGGGGCATTTGCTACTCGCGAATAGTATTTGGGATAACCATTTTTCCACCATCCTACCAAGGCACGGTCCATAAATGAAAATCCGGCCATGTATGAACCTTGCAGGCTATCACTTGAATAAGGTTCTTCGAAATTTCCCCGTTGACCTATTCGTCCATTTCCGATGCTAAAGATACTTTCTGAGTTTTTTTGTCTGTCGGCATGAAAGTTTTCTTCTATTATATCCCATTCATCTACTTTGAGGTACCTGTCCATATCTGTCTAATTAGTTTAGATTTGCTTTTCTTTTTGTTTTTCTACGCTTGTTTCTTTAATCATATATATACATACAGCTCCTATCAATAGAAATATACCTGCCAGAACAAGCATGTTAATCTGAACACCACCAACCAGATGTAAGAGTCCTCCGCCTATTAAAGCTGCTACAATTTGAGGTATGCATATTGTTCCGTTGAACAAACCTAAATAGGCTCCCATGTGTGTGCCGGATATGGAGTTGGTTAATATGGTAAACGGCATAGCAAGCATTGCCGCCCATGCAAAACCAATCAGGAAGTAAGAAATAAATAGTATGTACTGATTATGTATGAATATGGTGGAAATAAAACCTATTCCTCCTAATATAAGACTTAAAGAGTAAGCTAATTTGCGGGATTTAAAAAACGGCAGAATTATTGCCCATAGTACAGAGCCTATCGCTTGTACGGCAAATAATACTCCTACCCAGTTGCCTGCAGTTTGATATCTTTCACTGGTAACATCTGTTGTATTCCATACATTGGCTGCTATAGCTCCGTTTGTATATGTCCACATATACATAAAAGCTGCCCAACAGAAAAACTGTACAAGCCCTACAGTCCAGAATACTTTTGGTGCATGTTTTAACAGGGATATGAAATCACTTTTCTCACTTTTCTCTTTTGCTGTTATTCCATGAAATTCCTCATATTCCTTAGGAGGCATTTCTTTTACTTTAACGACTGTATAAATAACGCACAGCATTAATATGGCTGCGCCGATGTAGAAGGAATAAATAACGGAATCCGGAACGGTTCCCTTTTCTGCTACATTACTGATTCCTATAAGTGTGAAAATAAAAGGGAAGAGGTAACCCACAAGGCTTCCTGCGTTACATAAAAAACTTTGAATAGAGTAGGCCAAGCCTTTTTGCTTTTCATTTACAAGGTCGCCTACCAGCATTTTAAAAGGCTGCATAGCCATATTGATGGATGTATCGAGAAACATGAGTGTGATTACTCCGAAAATCATGGCTGTTCCGATGCTCAAGGAAAAGCTTCCTGCATTAGGTAGTAAGCACATAACAAGTACTGCAATAATGGAGCCGACTATCAGATAGGGGATTCTTCTTCCGAAACGTGTCCAGGTTCTGTCACTGGCAGAGCCTACTATAGGTTGAACAATAATACCCGCAAGAGGGGGAAGGATCCAGAAATAACTTAGATTGTGAGGATCTGCCCCTAATGTTGCAAAAATGCGGCTTATGTTTGCACTTTGAAGTGCATAGGCAATCTGAACTCCAAAAAATCCAAAACTAATATTCCATAGTTTCCAAAAGTTTAAATCAGGTTTTATTTTCATGGGTGTAAAAGGTTTATATATCAGCTTTTAAATTATCGTGTGGTTCCGCGTACTACCAGGTTTGTTTTAATTATCCGGTTTGATAATTTCTTCTCTCCGGATTCGTTTTCCAGTTTCTCGATCAGGAGGGTTATAGCACTTTTGCCCACGTCAGTCCCACGCTGTTCTACACTTGTCAGCTTAGGATCAGTAGATTGAGCAATAATCCCATCTGTAAACCCGCAAATAGAAACTTCGTCAGGGACTTTTAAACCCACGGATTTGCATGCATATAAAATGCCTGAAGCAGTTTCATCGTTAATAGCAAAAAAAGCGTCCGGCCTGTTCTCACTTTCCAGTATGTCCGGAGTTATAGCAATGGCTTGCTCCCGCGAATCGCATATTTTTATCATACTGTCATCTACAGGAATGTTGTATTTGTGCATAGCATCCAGATATCCGTTCCTTCTGTTTTTAGAGATTTCCAGATGTAAAGGAGCACTATAATAAAATATCTTTTTACATCCGGTTTGTATCATATATTCTACAGCCGAAAAAGCGCCTGCATAGTCATCTACTACCACTCTTCCTGTACTTATTTCTGTACAGATCCTATCATAAAATACGATAGGTATATCATGATTAAGCAATTCCTTAAAATGATCTGCATTTGATGTGTCCTTTGCTAAAGAAGCTATTACACCACATACTCTTGTCGCGAGAAATGAATTGACAATTCTTACTTCTTTTTCATATTTTTCATCAGATTGTGCAATTAATATATTGTAGCCGGATTCAGATGCAACCTTTTCAATACCGCTTAAAACACTTGAGAAAAAATGATGTACCAATTGTGGGATAATAACTCCTATCGTATTTGATCTGGCTGTACGAAGATTTTGTGCTACGATATTGGGTTTGTAATTGTGTAATTTAGCATAATCGTTGACTAAATCTCTGGTTTCCTGACTTATATCCGGATTATCTTTTAATGCCCTTGAGACCGTAGATGGGGATACACCTAAAGCTTTTGCAATATCTTTTATAGTGATCTGCGTCTTATTCATTTTAAAGTTAAGTACAGGATTTAGGCCATATTAAAACACCTGCATTACAAAAGTAAAATATACTATCATACTATTACGGCTTATAGTGCTTTTTCAGGACTTTACTTTATGCAAACGTTTGCATTTCAAATTGATTTGATTTCAATACATTTATATATCCTCCGGCTCAATATCTCTTACATTTGTCTCGTCGTTAGTGAATAATCTCTCATTTATTCATGCACACGATAAGAGAGAATAGAGTATTAATATATTGTTAACTTTAATTTAGGAATGCATGAAGCTAGTTAATCTTAAGATTGTTAAGTCAGTCCTATTAATATGTATGGGATTATGCTTTTCAGTAGGAGCTTTTGCGCAGCAAGTAACAGTGAGCGGGCATGTAAGAGATGCACAGGGCGAATCGGTTATCGGTGCAAATGTTGTTGTGAAAGGAACAACGAATGGAACTATTACTGACCTCGATGGTAATTTTCAACTTCAAACTACCCAGGGTTCGATTATCAGTATTTCTTTTGTAGGATATCAGCCGGTAGAACTACCTGCACAACCTATGATGAATGTGACTCTTCAGGATGATGCCATTATGCTTGAAGGTACGGTTGTAATTGGCTACGGTACAGTAAAAAAGAGCGATGCAACAGGATCTGTTCTTGCTATTGATGCTGATAACATGGTGAAAGGTATGGCAACCTCTGCTTCTGATTTATTGGTAGGTAAAGCTGCAGGCGTAAGTGTGCTAACTGAAGGGGGAGCACCCGGTTCAGCTGCAACAATTCGAATTCGTGGTGGTTCATCCATGTCGGCTAGTAATGACCCGTTAATTGTGATTGATGGTGTTCCAGTTGATAATAACGGTATTGATGGTATGGCTAACCCTCTATCTACAGTGCATCCGAATGATATAGAAACATTTACTATTTTAAAGGATGCTTCTGCAACTGCTATTTATGGGTCTCGTGCTTCTAATGGTGTAATCATCATTACAACAAAAAGAGGGCAATCCGGACGGGTAAAATTAGGATATAACGGAACATTCTCTATCAGCACTAAAACGAAAACGGTAGATGTGATGGAAGCGGACGCTTTCCGCGCTTTCGTGATGGAGAAATACGGAGAAGGCAGTGAACAGGTGAATGCTTTAGGAAATGCATCTACCAATTGGCAGGATGAAATATTCCGTACGGCATTTAGTACAGACCACAATGTAAGTGTATCCGGTGCTATTCCCCACATGCCTTATCGTGCATCAGTTGCTTACACAAATGAAAATGGTATATTAAAAACATCCAACCTGCAACGTGTTACAGGAGCCATTAATTTGAATCCTAATTTCTTTGACAGGAAACTGGATATTCAGCTGAATGTAAAAGGAGTATACAATACTAACCGTTTTGCAGATAAAGGTGCTATTGGTATGGCTACTCAATATGACCCCACCCAACCGGTATATATGGCAGGTTCGCAGTATGGCAATGGCTACTATATGGCCTTAACTCCTGACGGTAATCCGATTGGTATTGCATTATCAAATCCGCTTGCTATGTTGGAGCAAAAATACGATGAATCAACTGTATACAGAAGTATTGGTAATGCACAAATAGATTACAGAATGCATTTCCTACCGGAACTGCGTGCCAACCTGAATTTAGGATATGATGTTTCAAAAAGTAAAGGTGATGTGATTATTACTGATAATTCACCTATGAGCTGGACCAGTGGTAATATAAAACAAGGTTTTGGTGAAAACAAACATTATTACCAGTTGAAGAGAAATACATTATTGGACTTTTACTTAAACTATAATAATGATCTCAATATTCATCATATAGATGTAATGGCAGGGTATTCATGGCAACGTTTTTATAGCGAGAATGAGAATAAGTATCCTTATTCTCTTGCTAAGGCTGAAGAAAAAGGAGAAGAAAATTATAAAGATAGCGATGATTATTCATCCGAAAACTATCTTATTTCTTTCTTTGGACGTCTTAATTACGCATTATTAAATCGCTATCTGTTGACTTTCACCCTTCGTAATGATGGTTCTTCACGTTTTAACCCAAACAATCGTTGGGGCTTATTTCCGTCAGTTGCTCTGGCATGGAAGATCAATGAAGAGCCTTTCCTGAAAAATGTAAATGCTATTTCGGATTTGAAACTTCGTTTGGGATATGGAATTACAGGGCAGCAAAATTTAGGAAATGGAGACTATCCTTATATGGCCCGTTATATGTATAGTAAAGCCGGTGCAAATTATTATTTTGGTGATACAAAAGTACCGTTAATTGCTCCACAAGCATATGATGAAAATCTGAAATGGGAAGAAACTACTACATGGAATGTTGGTTTGGATTATGGATTGCTGAATGGACGTATAACGGGTGCTTTAGACTTATACTACAGGAAAACCAATGATTTATTAAATACAATATCAGTTGCAGCAGGAACTAATTTTAATAATCAGATATTAACTAATGTCGGTTCATTAGAAAATAAAGGGATTGAATTTACTATAAATGCCCACCCCATTTCAACAAAAGACTGGAACTGGAATGTGGGATTTAATATTGCTTATAATAAAAATGAAATAACAAAGATGACATTCTATGATGATCCTAATTATGTAGGTGTAATACATGGTGGAATCGATGGTGGTACTGGATATAATGGATTGATCCATGCTGTAAATCATCCTTATAACTCATTTTATATGTATGAGCAAGCCTATGATAAAGATGGAAAACCGGTTGAAGGTGCTTTTGTAGACCAGAATAAGGATGGTAAAATAGATGAAAAAGACCTGAGATGCTATAAAAAAGCTGCTCCAGATGTATTTATGGGTATGACCTCCCATGTATCTTATAATAACTGGGACTTTTCATTCGCTTTGCGTGCAAGTATCGGTAATTATGTATATAATAATGTGCAATCTAATAGGGAAGCATGGGGAGGATCTGCTATGTATGACCAATCCGGTTTCTTGAAAAATAGATTGAAAAGTGCAAGTTATACAGACTTTTTTGAGGCCCGTTATTTATCGGATTATTACGTGAAAAATGCTTCATTCCTAAGAATGGATAATATTTCATTGGGTTATACCTTCAATAAATTATTTGCTTCACAACAAAGCGCACGGGTATATTTTACTGTACAAAATCCTTTCGTAATAACTAAATATTCGGGTATTGATCCTGAATTTAGTGGCGTTGAGAAAAAACCGGAAGATAGTCATGAAGGTATTGATAAAAATGTTTATCCTCGTCCCAGAGTATTTATGCTTGGTGTAAATCTTAACTTCTAATTTTATTGTTATGAACAGTTTAAAATATAAATATTATATAACCACTGCATTGTTTAGTGTAGTGCTTGGGATGTCATCTTGCCTGAATGACTTAGATACAATCCCTTTGGATAAAGATGAATTAGTGTCGGAAGTAGTATTTGGCAGTACTATAGATGCTTACGAACAGAGTCTTGCAAAAATATACGCAGGTTTAGCTATTGGCGGTAATCAGGGCGGAGATGCAGAGCAGGATGTGGCAGGTATCGATGGTGGTAGCCAGGCATCCTTCTTACGTGTATTATGGAATATGCAGGAGTTAACCTCTGATATGGCACATTGTGCATGGACCGACCCGGGTATCCCTGATTTTAATCAATTGGCCTGGAGTGCTTCAAGCCCTTGGATTAAAGGCTCTTACTACAGATTATTTTATCAGATAAACGTAGCCAATGCCTTTTTGCGTGAAACAGTTGAAAGTAAGCTTAATGATCGCGGTTGCAGTGAAGAAGTAAAAGCAAAGGTACGGGAATATCGTGCTGAAGCTCGTTTCCTCCGTGCAATGTGTTATGGATATGCAATTGACTTATATAGAAATGTACCGTTTGTAACAGAAGAAAGCCCTATCGGAAACTTCCTTCCACTCCAAATCATGGCTAAAGAGCTATTTGATTATGTAGAAAAAGAATTAGTAGAGTGTATTGATGATCTTCCACAACCTACGGTTGGTTACAGTCAGGAATACGGGCATGCAACCAAAGCAGCCGCATGGGCTATGCTGGCTCGTCTTTACCTGAATGCAGAAGTATATATCGGTGAAAACAAATATAATGAGTGTATCCAGTATTGCAATCATATAATAAGTGCAGGATTTGAACTGGAGCCTGAATATGGTAATATGTTCAGGGCAGATAACCACTTGTCCAAAGAAATGATCTTCCCGGTGCGTTATGAAGGTGAAGAAACAATGACATGGGGTGGTATGACAGCTTTCCTCAACTGGGGAGATGTAAACCTGAAAGATGAAGTCAACGGAAAAGATGCATGGCAAGGTGTACGTGCTAAATCTTCTTTATTAAGAGTGTTTGAAAAAGAAAATGCATCCAATGATGATAAACGTAAGTCCATGCTGCGTACGGAATTAACAACTAATATTGAAATTACAGTTCCCACTAACTATTTGAACAATGGGATTCCTGTTGCCAAATATTATAATGTAAACTCAGATGGTACATTACCTCCAAGCAAGGAAGCCTATACTGATTTCCCATTATTCCGTTTAGGAGAAGTATATCTCAACTATGCCGAAGCAGTATTGAGGGGAGCCACAAATGGTGACCGTGCTACTGCATTGCGATACATCAATGATCTTCGCAGACGTGCTTACAATACGCAAAGCCTCGCAACGATAGCCGATAGCGAACTTACTCTTGACTTTATGTTGGATGAAAGAGGACGTGAACTATTTTACGAAGCTCACCGCCGTACAGACCTGATCCGTTTCAATAAATACACATCAGGTTACAACTGGCCATGGAAAGGTGGCGTAGCCGAAGGTAGAGATGTAGATAATAAGTATAAAGTATTTCCAATTCCTTCTGATGATATAGGTGCAAATGCCAATCTGACTCAAAATGATGGATATTAATCTCAAATGTTAGTTAAGTTATGAAAAAGATATATTTATATACATTATTGTTAGGGCTTTTGGCAATTGTCTCTTGCAAAGATGACGATAGTCCTGTTATCGAATTAGTAAGTCCGGCAGCATTACAAAGTTTGACTGGTTCAGAATATATACTTACTAAAGAAAATGCTTCTCAGGATTTCCCTGCTATCAAATGGACTCCGGCTGATTATGGTATGTCTGCCGTAGTAAAATACCAGGTAATGTTGACCAATAAAGATGCAACAGATAAAAAAGTGATGATTGGAGAAACCCAGGAAAGCGAATTGAAGTTGACCAACGCCCAGATGAATGAGTTTATGGGAAAGATCGGTGCTTATCCGGGGCAACAATATAATTTTAATATCTCTCTGGTTTCTATTGCATACGATGATAAATTTGTAAATGATGCATCTAACTCAATCGATTTTAAAGCAACTCTCTACAATCCGAATGAGGTAGAGTGGGAATATATGTATGTGGCCGAAGGATATCCTGACTGGGATTGGACTACTGCCTATATGCTTGGTGATCCTGATGGAGACGGTGTTTACAGAGGATATGTGCATTTTAAGGGGAATACAAATTATACAGTTCTTGATGCCAAAACATTAGAGCCTGTCGGCGAACAAAACAAGGAAGTTTCTGCAGGGTTTTATGAAATAGTTTGGGATGGAACGGGAGTTACTCAATCCGGAGCACCTCTTGTGTGGGGTATTATTGGTGATGCTACACCCGGAGGATGGGATACCGATACACAATTTGAATTTGACGAAGACAGTCGTTTATTGACAAAAGTTGTTCGTCTGTTGAATGGAAAAGAGTTCAAGTTCAGGGCCAACAATGATTGGGGTATCAACTTTGGAGCTGTTGACGGCCATGAAAGTGATATGGAAGGAGAGTTGGTTGCCAACGGTACGAATTTTAAAGTTTCAGCTCCTACTGATACCACCTTTATTATTAGTCTTAATTTGGTAAATGCAGGTAAATATACATTCACAACCGAAATGACCGATGTTGAATTATCAAGTGCAGCTCTTTATTTACCAGGTAGTTATCAAGGCGAAGGCGGATGGAAACCTGAAGCAGATGATTGTTACACCGTAACTTCCCCATCACGCGACTTCATATATACAGGTATCCACTACTTCCCGGCTAACACTGAATTTAAATTTACCGATGGCCCGACATGGGGTAATGAATTTGCCATAACAAAAGGAGCAAAGATTGAATGGAATGAAGATAAAACAGAAGGACAATTCAATCTTGTAACCTCCGACGGCAGCAATATCCTGGTAGAATATGCAAGTTACTATAGTGTAGAAGTAAACGTTAAGAAGTTAACCTGTAAGTTCATAAAGTCAGGATGGGAAATAATCGGTGATGCCACTCCCGGAGGATGGGATAAAGGAACCATAATGGAGTATGATCCTGACACAAAATTATGGACAGTAACACTGGACATGATAGGAGGCAAAGAGTATAAATTTAGGTGGAACAAGTCATGGGATATTAATCTCGGTGGAACTCTGGATGCCCTTACCCAAGGGGGTGACAACATTCCATCTACAGCTGGTAATTTTACCTTTGTGCTTGACCCGGAAGCCGGAAAAGCAACCATGACAAAGAACTGACAGGAGAGTACTCTCACTACCGTCTATAAGGTCTTGTTCATACCTTCCAGACGATATACCCTTTGACCCGCGCGGCACACGATAGGTATCGACCGCAGGGTAGAGGGTATACCTTCCGGAAGGTATAAAGACCATCTTCTATAAGATATACATATAACCTAATGCGAGGTATATGTTCTATCTCCGATAAGATATAATAAAGGCTAAGAGAATAACATCCGGTTATCCATATAATATACCCGGAAAAATAGATAATATCTTCTACCTGTTATTTCTTTTATTATAAGCTGATTTATCGTTATTATCCCTTAAATTCTGATCAGAACCTATAACGATAGCTTACATAACAACATATTAACCCTTCAAAAAACTATCAACCATGAAAAAAATTACATTATTACTTTCATTGTCCTTTTGCCTGCTTTTCTGGTCGCAGATTAAAGCGCAAAACGATGTCATGATGCAGGTTTTCTACTGGGATGTTCCCGTAGACGAAGCAAACCGCAATGGAGACTGGTGGAACACTTTAAGCCGGCAAGCCCCGGAACTAAAAGAATCAGGAATAACAGGTATTTGGACTCCTTGTCCTTCAAAAGGAAATTGGGGAATCGTAGATAACGGATACGGTATTTATGATCACTACGACTTAGGAAACTATAATCAGAAAGGAAGTACGGAAACACGTTTCGGTAGCCGTGCAGAACTGGAACAAATGATTCGGATTATGCATCAGGAACCCAGGATAGAGGTTTATTCGGATGTCGTACTTAATCACCTTTATTCAAGTGACGAAAATGAAGAAGTTAACCCTGCCGTTAAAGCCTATGTGTTTGGCGAAGCACATGGAGAGCAGAATTCACCCTATCCCTCAAACGAGATCCGGTGGGTTATACCGAATGCGTCACCAGGTGATTATTACATCCAGATTAAAGGATATTGCCTTCCCTGGGATGCAGATCAGGGAGAAAGGGGATATGATGTAATGATCCGTTGGGATAATAGTTCCATAGCAGAGTCCGGACAATGGGAATATGAACCGAACAACGGAGGTGGGAGTTACAATGATTTCCCAGGTTCAGGTAAAATACTCCGTGCGCATATGGGCGATCGTTGGGATATTGATGAATACAAAATATCTGTACCTTCTATCCACGATATCGAAATCAGGTTGACGGCAAAAAGACAGAATGGTGATCAATGGGGAGATGCCGGTACTATGTTTGGATACTATCCCAAAGCAATCTGGTATAACGGAACGGATTTGGCGCAGACAGTTCTGGAAGCCCGTACAAATACACATATATCCTATGTAACCCACACAGGCCGTGGTGAGCCCAATTACGAATGGCATTATAATGACTTTCATCCAGTTGACGGAAACGACTGGCTGGGGGGATATGGCAACGATGAAATTATCACAAATACAAAATTCTTCGGTAATGATATAAATACATTTGACCCGCGTGTTGTCGGCCGCTTAAAAGATTGGGGAGTATGGCTGATGGATGAAATAGGTTTTGACGGATTCCGTTTAGATTTTGTCCGTGGTTTTCAGGAGGGTTTTGTAGCAGAATGGGTAAATAACCTGCCTAAACGAAACGGGAAACAGCCATTTATAGTAGGAGAGTATTGGGGCTCAGGTTATCGGATTAAAAACTGGGTGAATACCGTAGCTTCACTGGGTGCTGATGTAGACGGATTTGATTTTCCATTGAAAGGTACACTCACTCATATGTGTAATAGCTCTGGTGGGGACTTTGATATGAGCTGGCTGAATCATGCAGGAATGGTAAGGAATAACAGTGATGAATCACTGCCGGGAACTTCGATAGTTACTTTCCTGGATAACCACGATACAGGAAAAGAACATGATAAATGGGTGACTAAAGATTTTCATTTAGGATATGCTTATCTGCTGACCCATGAAGGGAGACCTTGTCTTTTTTATCCTCACTTTTATGGTGTCACCCAGCATGACTCACATGATAGAAACATAACAGTAACAGCTCCCGATTGGCTCGGAAATTCATTAAAACAACTCATACACATTCGTAAGACTTACTTAGGAGGTGGTCTGGTTGTGCTTAGTGAAATAGGAAATCCTTACCCCGGTGAAAACACACATGATGTGTATATCGCACGCAGGCAAGGAAATGGTGTAAAAGACGGAGCTATTATTGTATTAAACAATAATGACTCGCAAACAAAATCAATGTGGGTAACGGTAAATGCAGATGGTTTCTCAAGCTGGACAGGCCAGACGTTGATAAATGTTTTAAATACATCAGAGACAGTCACAGTACAGGCTGATGGTAGGGTAGAGTTTTCAGCACCTGCCAGAAGTTACAGCATTTGGGTGAAAGCATCTGACCTGGAGGCTTCATCATTACGTGCCGTTACGGCAAATGAAAGCTCGATCATATCTGTTACTCCTTCATTTCCAACGCAGACAGGTGAAGTCAAAATAAGCTTTAATACAACAAGTACGGTTTTTGATGGCTACACCGGAGATTTGTATTTACATACAGGAGTGGTAACGGACAAAAGTAACAATGGATGGGTATATGTAAAAACCGGCTGGGGAGAAAACACTCCGGAAACAAAAGCAGTGAGAGAAGGAGATAACCTTTATTCATTTACCGTTTCCAATCCACGTGCTTTTTATGGAGTACCCGAAGGAGAGGAGATATTGAAGATAGCTTTTCTTTTCCGTACACCAGGCTCGGATAAGCAAACCTCAGACTTTTTTGCAAATATATATAAAGGCGGATTGAATGTAAGAATAGACATTCCGGATAATACAAGTATTTTAGTTGGAAATCCTCTCACTATTAAAGCATCTGCCTCTTTACCATCTGCTTTGAAGCTTTTTGTAAATGATGTGAAAATAGCATCTGTAGACAATGTCACGGAAATAAGCAAACAACATGTTTTTACTGTTTCAGGCACATCTTCCGTAAGAGTAGAAGCACAAGCCGAAAATGAAACTGAAACACAAACTATTTCCATCATTGTAGTGGCAGAAGGCACCGAAGAACCAATGCCTGTAGGAGTAAGACCGGGTATTAACTACCTGAGTGATACAGAAGTAGTTTTGGTACTTCAAGCTCCCGGTAAAGGAGCGGTACATGTCATTGGAGATTTTAACAACTGGGAATTCTCTTCCGATTATCAGCTCAAGAAAGATGGTGAATACTTTTGGATAGCATTAACTAATTTAGTACCGGGCAGGGAATATGCTTTCCAATATTTAGTAGATGGAAGTTTGCGTATAGCTGATCCGTATACGGATAAAATACTTGATCCCTGGAATGACAAATACATACCGGAATCAGTTTATCCTAACCTTAAAACATATCCCGAAGGAAAAACGGAAGGAATCGTATCCATCCTTCAAACTGCCCAGACTTCCTATCAATGGCAGGTGACGGATTTTAATGCCCCTTCGACCGATAACCTCATTATTTATGAAATGTTGATAAGGGATTTTACGGAAGAGCATTCTTTCAATGCAGCAAAAGAGAAACTTTCTTATTTGAAATGGACGGCCTTCTGTTAATAATCCATGGTATAACCAGCAATCCAATTTAACTAATCCTTCTTTGCAATGGGGGTATGACTTTAACCATGATAGCCCATATACCCATGCTTTAGTGGATAGTGTGGCAGGCTTCTGGACGAAAGAGTATAAGATAGATGGTTTCCGCTATGACTTTACAAAAGGTTTTTCTAATACAATACCGGCAGACGAATGGGCAAATACCTATGACCAGGCCCGTATTGACAACCTGAAACGCATGGCAAATGAAGTATGGAAAAGGAAACCGGATGCCTATGTCATCTTAGAGCATTTAACGGATAATAATGAAGAACAGGTTTTAGGTGAAACCGGAATGTTGCTTTGGAGAAATATGAACTGGAACTATTGCCAAAGTGCTATGGGGTGGGTAGATGATAGTGGCTTTTCCGGCCTGTATGCCGGTACGGGAGATATGCCTGCCGGTAGTATCGTCGGATATATGGAGAGTCATGACGAAGAACGCATGGCTTACAAAGCCCAAACATGGGGAAACGGCAATATTGCAACCGACCTTGGCGAACGTATGAAGCAACTAGCCAACAATGCTGCTTTCTTTCTCACTGTGCCCGGCCCTAAAATGATCTGGCAGTTTGGAGAATTAGGATACGATATTTCCATTGACGAA